>Ga0265292_1000105_pt1 | contig 176554 bp, 183 predicted proteins | sample Munlanlewell296A_FD_189080 | JGI IMG/M metagenome (GOLD analysis project Ga0265292, IMG submission 189080) | Leachate microbial communities from a municipal landfill in Southern Ontario, Canada - Leachate well 296A | ecosystem: Engineered > Solid waste > Landfill > Unclassified | place... | reverse complement strand
GAGATGGTTTATTCATCAAAAAACTAAATAAACGCTCGGATAAGCCAAAACCAAAAGTGGGAGGCATACCGTGCTCTAAGGCCTCAACAAATGAAGTATCATTCATCTGGGCTTCTTCATCCCCTGCTTCACGTAATTTGGACTGATCAGCAAATCTTTCCGCTTGATCCAGCGGATCATTAAGTTCGCTAAAACCTTTGCCCATCTCAGAGCCAGCTAATATAACTTGAAATCTTTCCACTAAATCTGGATTCTTATCCATTCTTTTGGCCAGTGGTTCCATCATTACTGGCACACCAATAAGAAAACCCGGACCGGCAATTTGTTTACGACAATACTTCCAAAGATTATCAATACCACGAGCCAGATTAAAACCATTTTTATTGTCATAATCTACCTTTAATTCTTTAAGTTTTTTCTCGATGGTTTTCAAATCTGCTTTAGCAATATCAATACCGGTCATTTTTTTGATAGTGGCCGAATAATCATAAATTTCCCATTTATTATCCAAATCAATTTCAAAATCCTTGATTTTAAATTTTAAAGTATTAAAAGTTTTCTCTGCCACATATTTATACATCTCCGTAACAAATTTCATACCCTGCTCATAATCAGAATAGGCCTGATAACATTCCATCATGGTATAGTCCTGCAAATGCTCGGCATCCATGCCTTCATTTCTAAATATTCTGCCAATTTCAAAAACTTTTGGAAAACCGGCCACCATCAATCTTTTCAACCAAAGCTCTGGTGAAATTCGCAAATAAACTTCCATGTCCAAAGCATTGTGATGAGTGATAAAAGGTTTGGCTTCTGCCCCACCAGTGGTATTTTCTAAAACCGGAGTTTCCACTTCCATAAAACCTTTTTGATTCAAAAAATCACGAGTGGCGGCCCAAAACTTTGAGCGCTTTTCCACCATCTCTTTAACCTCCGGATTAAACAAAATATCCAAATATCTTTTTCTTAATCTACCTTCTTCATCCTGCAAACCATCCCATTTGTCCGGCAACGGTAATAAACTTTTGGACAGCATTTTCCAGGAGACAACCTTCAAAGTTTTCTCACCTCTTTTAGTGATAAAAAGAGAACCGCTAATTTCAATAAAATCACCTAAATCAACAGTGTTCGCAAACAAATCAAAAACTTCGGCATCCATCTCATCTTTTTTAAGCAAACCTTGGAGAACCGCTGTGCCATCATTGATATTAAAAAAGATAAGTCCACCTTGACCACGAATAGCCGTTACGCGACCAGCTAAAATCACTACTTCCTTTTTTGCCAATTCATCAAATTTATCTTTTACTTCACTTAAAGAATATTCCCGGTCAGTTTTAGCCGGATATGCATTAATACCCTTATCTTGAAGTATTTTAAGCTTTTCTAGACGGACTTTTCTTATTTCATCTGATGAGGCCATTTATATGATTATTCTATACCAATAACTTTATAAGTCATAACACCAGAAGGTGAATTAAAGGAAAAAGATTCCCCGACTTTCTTACCTAAAATAGCGCCGCCAAGCGGGCTTCTGTTTGATAATTTACCATGAGCCATATCAGATTCCTCTGAACCGACAATTTTAAATTTTTTATGAGTTTTGTCTCCTTGTTTTTCAACAATAGCTGTGGAACCAATACGCACATGCTCACCATGAGAAGCTTCACCAGACATAATGGTGGCATTTTTCAACATTGTCTCCAGTTTAGAAATTCGGTCTTCAATATTGGCTTGTAACTCTCGGGCTTCATGATACTCGGCATTTTCTGACAGATCACCCAAACCACGCGCATAATCCAAACTCTCAGCCACTTCTTTTCTCTTCACTGTCTTTAAATCATCAAGCTCTTTTTTTAATTCATCAAACTTCTCTTTGGTTAAATATTCTCTTTCTTCTTTCATTATATTTTGGTGATTAAACTAATATTAAGCACTATCCTAACATAATTTTATACAAAAGAAAAGGCGGGAAGATTTTAATCTCTCCCCGCCTTATATCGGTTACCATAAACTTCAAACTAATCTTGATCATCTTCCGTCGGCAGGCCATATCCAAAGAATTTTGCCTCTTCTTCATAACCAGCCCCACAAGCAAATTCGCAAGCTTTTACAAAAAGATTCCTCGCCTTTTCTTCTTTTAATATTTTTACCTTATATATTTTGAGGCGGTTAATCTTATCAATGATGTCTCTTGGCGAAACTTCCGGCAAGGATTCAATTTCTTTTTTATCCTGAGCAACGAATTCCTCACAATTCAAAGAAATATTTCGTAAACCATGAAGTCTGATGACAACATAAGTCTGAACCTCATCATATTCCGTGCCGAATTTTTTGACTGGTGGATAACAGCCAAAAATATTATGAAATGAACGTTTAAAACGTTTTTTCGTAATATCGTCACCGCCAAAAATTAAAAAACCAAAAGCAATCAAAAATATGACCCCAATATAAATACCACTCATATTAATCCCCCTTTTGTAATGAACAATAGTATGGCGATTTGCCACAATTTTGGGCTTTTTGCCCGTTTTTATCTCCCGCTAGCTTAGCATAACTAAACTTAAAAGTCAAGAGGAGAATATCTGTTTTAAGATATGACTATTTCAAATACTCCGGTTTATTCACAGCCATATAATCCAAGACCTGACGCATGACAGAGAGAGCACCGGTTGTATTAGCCACCGGACCTTTTTCCATAATTATGACAAAAGCATATTTGGGATTTTCATAAGGGAAAAATCCAGTTACCCAAGAATTCACAAATTGTTTATAGGCACCCAGTTCAGCTGTTCCCGTCTTGGCCGCCACCGAATAATCCGCGCTATTTAAACCGTGAGCCACACCATAATCCTTTACTACACCATCATGCATTCCGTCACGTACAATTTTTAAATAGGATTGATTCAAATTTAAATCCACCACCGTTTTGTCACTAGTACTATTTTCCCCAAATAAAATTTTAGGTTCCAGTAATTTCCCTCCGTTTGCTATAGTGGCCACTGCTCGTACCAACTGAATTGGTGCTACCTGAAAACCATACTGCCCAATGGAGGTATGATAGGTATTTCCCACTCGCCAATCCTCACCATTAAAATTTTCAGCTTTCCACTCGGGAGTCGGTATTACTCCCGTAGCCCCAGCAAAAAATGGTGTGGTCAAAGCTTCACCAAAACCAAACATTTTCATATATTTATCAATATTGGCAATCCCTAATCCCTTTTGATTTTCAAAACCACCACCGATTTCATAAAAATACACATCGGAAGAAACCGCCAAGGCTTTTTTCATATCCACATAGCCGTGCGCTTTCCAGTCTTTGAACACCGAAGGTTTTGTAGCATCATAAGGATTGGGCAAAGAAATAGAACCAGTGCTTAGAATATTTGTATAAGGATCAATAATATTTTCATTTAGAGCGGCAAAAGCCATATAGGGCTTCACGGTAGAACCAGGGGTATAAAGCCCATCAATCACACGGTCTAGTGATGGCGTATTTTTATCAGTAAAATATTTATTTATCAGTTCTTTATTTTGACCATCAGTCAAAACCTGTGAATTATATTCCGGATAGCTGGTCAGAGCGAGGACTTCACCACTATTCACATCCATAATCACTCCGGCCCCGCCGGTAAAACCCACGCGGCCAGCTAAACTTTTTATTTCCTGAAATAATTTTGCTTGAATAGGTGCATTGATGGAAAGTTTTAAATCTTCGCCATCTTTTGGATTATGAATAATATTTTCTGATTGGACATTACCCAAAGCATCCACTTCCACAATTCTTTTCCCGTTTTCACCGGATAAAACATCATTATATATTTTCTCCACTCCATCCTTACCATCAGACACTTCCGTAAAATAAAAACCGTATTTATCTTTTGAGGGATATTTCAAATAACCAAGCAAATGAGCAAAGCCATCCAGAGAAATATATTTTCTTAAATCATAGGCCTTATCCTCCGAATTTTCACTATTCCAAACCAGTTTGGTATCCTCTCGATCATAAATCACTCCCCGCTTGGCAAAAATCAGGGAATTTCTTAGACGGTTATTTTCACTTTTAGTAAAATAATAATCTCCATTTTTTATTTGCAGGCTCCAAATTCTGCCAATAAAAATAACAAAAATTAGAAAAAAAATAGCACCTAAAATAAATAGACTGCGTCGGGAAATTGGTTTTTCCAATCGGCCTTCAAACTGATAGGTATCAAAGTTTGGCAAATTACTGGAGTCAATAAATATCTCATCGGGTTCGATTTCCTTTACCCGTTTATCATATCTGATTTCATTTCTTTTCCGACCAAATTTTATCATCATATGATTCTAACATAAAATCCTAGGACTTTTTATTCAGCAGATTATTTAACTCTTTTAACTCGTCTCGCAGGATGGCGGCGGTTTCAAAGTCTAGAATTTTTACGGCAGCATTCATTTGTATTTCTTTTTCCCGAATAATTTTCTTGGGATTTTTCTGCATCAATTCCTTGTCTATTTTTAATAATTCAGTCACCGCTTTTTGATGTGGAGATTTTAATTCCTCCATAATATCTTTGATTTTCTTAATAATAGTTTTTGGCGTAATATGATATTTTTCATTATAGGCCACCTGGATAGCTCGACGACGATTTGTCTCGCCAATGGCTCGCTTTATAGACCCAGTAATATTATCCGCATAAAGTACTACTTTTCCTTTGACATTCCTGGCTGCCCGACCAATAATCTGAATCAAAGAAGTGTCCGAACGTAAAAATCCTTCCTTATCCGCATCTAAAATACCAATAAATTCCACTTCTGGTAAATCCAAACCTTCACGAAGCAAATTTACTCCCACCAAACAGTCAAATTTACCACGACGAAATTCCGTCAAAATCTGAATCCGATCAATGGTTTTAATATCACTATGTAAATATTCGGCTTTAACTTGTTTTGATTTTAAATATTCACTTAAATCTTCGGCCATCTTTTTGGTCAAAGTAGTGGCAATCACTCGCCCACCACCTTTTATTACCTTTTCAGTTTCCTGAATAAAATCAAAAATCTGCCCCTTATATTTTCCTTTTTCAGAAATTTTTCTAATTTCTACTTCGGGATCAATCAGACCGGTAGGCCTAATCACTTGCTCCACCACTTGTCTACTGATTTCAAATTCATAATCACTGGGAGTAGCTGAAGTATAAATTACTTTACCAATTCTTTCTGTAAACTCCGGAAATTTGAGTGGCCGATTATCTCTGGCTGATGGCAAGCGAAAACCATGGTCAATCAGATTTTTCTTTCTGGCGGCATCTCCGGCATACATACCATTTAGTTGTGGAATAGTGACATGGGATTCATCTATAATGGTTAAAAAATCATCTGGAAAATATGATAACAAGGTGTCCGGCGGCTCGCCAGCTGGTTTACCAGAAAAATGTCGAGAATAATTTTCAATACCATTACAATAACCAACCTCTTTAATTAAAGACAAATCATAATTAGTTCGTCTTTTTAATCTTTCGGCTTCCAGATTCTTACTATCGCGTTTTAAAATTTCAAGTTGAATATCAAGTTCTTTTTTAATGCTTTGAATGGCCTTTTTTTTCTCCTGATCATTGGTAATAAAATGCTTGGCGGGAAAAAGAAAAAAAGTTTTTTCCTCGCTAATCAATCTCCGACTAACGGCATCTACCTTAGTAATATTTTTAATTTTATCCTCCACAAAATCAATGCGATAAATAATTTTTTCATTTATCGGCATTATCTCCAGAGCATTACCCACCGCTCGAAAATTACCCGGAGTTAAATCAGCATTGGTCCGATCAAAATGAAGAGTAATAAGCCGGCGAATAAAATCAGCTCGAGAAATTTTCATATTTACTTCCACTTTCATATTTACTTTTTCATATTCCACCGGCGAGCCCAAGCCATAAATACAGGAAACGGAAGCCACAATGATCACATCATTCCTAGTGAGCAGGGCCTGAGTGGAGTCATGGCGCAAGCGGTCAATTTCTTCATTGATCATAGCTTCCTTCTCAATGTAAGTATCGGTCACCGGAATATAGGCCTCAGGCTGATAATAATCATAATATGAAACGAAATAATGCACGGCATTATTAGGAAAAAATTCACGATATTCCTGAGCCAACTGGGCAGCCAAGGTTTTATTATGAGCAATGACCAAGGTGGGTTTTTGGATTTGCTGAATAACATTGGCCACCGTATAGGTTTTACCCGAACCAGTCACGCCAAAAAGAGTCTGATTTCTCATCCCCTTTTTCAAACCTTGAACCAGCTTCCTTATAGCGATTGGCTGATCACCAGCTGGAGCATATTTAGCTTTAAGTTTAAAACTATTTAACATTAGAATTGTGATTATGCTATAAATTTTATATAAAAACAAGAGTAAGGATATAAACAAAAACTCCACACAAACAGCTTGTGTGGAGTTTTATTCTGTCCCAACCGATAAAGATCCAATACCTAGTGAAAAATCAATGGCTATAATAAATCCTTTACCAGTAAGACAAAAATTATCTGCCCCGATTTCCTTGATATCAATTATTCTTTCTCTACATACCGTCAAATAGAATAAAGGATATTCTTTAAATGCTCCAAAATTTTCACTGGTCTTGCCCAAGTGAAGTTTGATGGACTTCCCTTGTTGCCAACTAGCTAAAGTTTGCTCCAAAGTTTGACAATCTTCAGATACTGAAAAAAATATGGCTTTGGACATTTTACACCTCCTTTCCAAATGTAATGAACAAAATTTTTACTGACATTAGTATAGCATAAAAATACTCATTAGTCACTTACTTCTTAAAATTTATTTTTTATATTTTTTCAGAAAATTTTTCTTAAACTGATCAAAATTATTATCTAAAATAGATTGACGGATTTTTTTAACTAAATTTACGATAAAATAAACATTATGAATAGAAGCGAGGGTACCAGCTAGCATTTCCTTACCTCGAAAAAGATGGGCAATATATGACCGAGAATAATTTTTACAAGTATAACATTCGCAATCCCCTTCAATCGGTGTAATATCACCTCGATATTCAGAATTGGTAATATGGATTTTCCCCGCTTTGGTATACAGCGTTCCATTTCGGCCAAGTCTGGTAGGTAAAACACAATCAAAGAGATCAATTCCATTTTCAATCCCCATAAATAAATCCTCCGGCTCACCAATCCCCAAAAGATGTCTGGGCTTTTCCTCTGGCAAAATTTCATTTACCCATTTTACAGCGGTGGACATATCCTCCTTGGCAAATGATCCGCCAATGCCAAAACCGTCAAATTTATTTCCCTCCACCTCCATCTCTGAAATAACCTTGGCTGATTTTTTTCTGAGTGATTCTTCCCGGCCACCTTGCACAATGCCGAACAAGTATTGATGAGAAGCAGAAAAAAGCTCAGACTCAGGTCCTCGGATCTCCTCCCTTGTTAAGAAACAAGTGTCGGCCAGACCATTCGCCTGACCAATTTTCTGCTTCTCCTTCTCAAGTTTAATATGTTCCTCCAAACTTCTTTTAGCCCAAGCGTGTGTCCTATCCAATGCTTCAGATTGATATTTTAAATCTTCATTTGGTGAAGTACATTCATCAAAAGCAAAAATTATATCCGCCCCTAGATTATGTTGAATCTGAATAGATTTCTCTGGCGTAATGTAATGCAGTGAACCATCAATATGTGACGTAAAAGACACACCATCTTGACCAATTTTTGCTAATCTCGGTGCGTCAGAATCATCAAACCTCTCGGGAATTAATAAGGAAGGATCTGTAATTTGTAATATTTTAGAAATCCCTTTTTTATAAGCTGCCCCTAAAGAAAAAACTTGAAAACCACCAGAATCAGTCATGGTGGGTCCAGACCAATTCATCATTTTTCCCAAACCACCCATTTTTTTCACCAAATCGTCCCCCGGTTGAAGATATAAATGATAGGTATTACCTAAAACCACCTGAGTACCGGCCTCTCTCACCTGCTCTGAATTTAATGATTTTACTGTCCCTTTTGTTCCTACTACCACAAAAGCCGGAGTTTCTATTACCCCGTGAGCAGTCTGCAAAATACCAGCTCGACCCAGCTTTTTATCTAGCTTTTTTATAATTTTAAAATCTAAAGGCATTAGATTTCCTATTTTACATTATTTTATGATATAATCCACTCCATGAATATTAAAAATTTATTTAAAAGAAAGGAAAAAAGAAATGATAAACCTCTAACTATCAATGAATTAAGTCAATTGGTAATAAACAGAATGTATATTGCCAATGATGAATTTATTCAAGGATATGATTTGATCAAAAAATATCCACGGTCAGTAAGTATTTTAGGTTCAGCCCGCTTTAAACCAGATAATCATTACTACAAACAGGCAGAATCCCTAGGGCAAAGAATTGTCAAAGACTTGGGTTACACCGTGGTAACTGGTGGTGGTCCAGGTATTATGGAGGCGGCTAGTAAAGGCGCCACAGAAGCCGGTGGTAAGGCGATCGGTTTTACCATTAAATTACCAAAAGAGCAGACCATAAATCCTTACCTAACCGAATATGTAGAATTTGAATATTTCTTTAGCCGAAAAACTCTTTTGTATTTTTCAGCTGAAACCTATATTTATTTTCCTGGTGGTTTTGGTACCTTTGATGAATTTTTTGAAATTGTCACGTTAATTCAAACCAAGAAAATTCCAGCGGTACCTGTAATTTTAGTTGGTAAAAGTTTTTGGCAACCACTTCTAGATTTAGTTCACAAGCAACTTTTAGACACTGAAAATACTATTTCTGCTGATGATGAAAATATTTATAAAATAGTTGACTCTGAAGACGAAATAATAGAAATTATTAAAAGCGCTCCTTTTAGACAGGAATAATTTTTAAGGTGTTGCACATAAATAATTTCCTGGATCACAATAGCTTGATACGCAATCAGAATTACTCATACAATTTGAGCCAATAGATCCATTCGAACATAAAGCTGACATAAAATCACAATAGCCATCGGCACACTGTTCAGAAATAGTAGCCCCAACACCACAAGTATCAAAAAGAGTTAAACCATTTGTGCAGGTGCCGATATCACCAATCTGTGGATAGCCACAATACAAACCGGTTTGGCAATCTGCTTTTGCAGTACAAATTTCCCCAAGAGCAGCGCCTGTTGGTGCAATGCATTGATTAGTACTATCAACATCACAAATATTTGGTGCGGCACAATCAGAATTACTCATACAATTTGCACCAATCGATCCGTCTGAACAAAGATATGACATATAATCACAATAACCATCAGCACATTGATCTGAACTACTAATAGCACCTGGATAACATGGATCTACTCCTGTGGCACCATAGGAACAAACACCGGTATTCCAAAAATCATATCCACAATATAAACCAGCCTGGCAACGTGCTTTTACAAGACATATTTCTCCAAGAGTACCTGTTCCCATCTCTATACACTGCATAGAATAACCAGTATCACAAACAAGTGGTAATGCACATTCAGAATCACTCGAGCAATAATTCCCAATACTTCCAGTGGTACAGATAAATGAATTAAAGGTATCACAATACCCCAAAGCACAATCAGTACCAGATGAACAACCGCTGCCAATACTTCCATCAGTACAAATAGGCCAAATATCACCACCACAATATCCGGTATTAGTACAATCAGCACCACTTAAACATGGATAACCAAGTTCTCCCACATCAGTACAAATACCATAATACATCGTATCACAAAGACCAGAAACACAATCTGAATTTTGAGCGCAAGCTTCTCCAAGAGCAGCACCCAATAATGGCTCTGCACAAAAAGCACTGTTTGGATCACAAAAACCGGAATCACAATCAGAATCAAGACAGCAATAATCACCTATTCCCCTTACACTCAAAACACACCAACCAGAACAACCAGTATCACAAAGGACAGAAGTACACTCCACATTAGCACCACATCCCGTGCCATCATCTCCATTAATTTTACAAATACCATTACTACTATTACACCATCCAGATACACAACCAGCGTTATCATAACAATAATCTACACTGGTAACTCCCTCGGTACAGACTTGATTGCTTAAAGTTACATCCAAACCGCAATATAATCCGGCCTGACAGTCACTACCAACAACACAGGAATCACCGATTGCTGCGCCAACCAGAAGTACCTCCCCATCCGCCGTAGTAGCGGTGGTGGTTCCAATAGCCACCATTGTGCCAATCTCAGATTGAGGGGCAGTGAGAACAACTTTATTTGTCGAATCCACCATTACTTTATAGCCGTTGCCACCAATAGCCGCCCAAGCAGTAGGAATAATTTTTTCTATAAGGGCCAAAGGACCGCTAGGATCAGCAGGAATAGCCGCTAAATAAACAGGTACTAAATCATAAGAAAAGTTAATCAAATCTCCACAAGGGTTTCCATCTACGTCAACAGATGAAGAAGCCAGAGGACCGGTATTACAGATTTCTGTTAAAGTGATGGGTAAAGTAGAAGAAGCTGGGTAATAACCCTCAAGAATATAAAATTGGATCATGGCATTATAGATTTGCTTCAAATCCGAACGGCGCTCAGCGTTACGGGTTTGGGCTAATTGGCGACTGGGATTAATTGCTAAAATGACAATACCAGCAAGAACAGCAATAATAGCCACCACTAGAAGAACTTCTAGAAGAGTAAAACCATATTTAAATTTATTTTTTTTTAAAAAAAAGAAAACTGACATGGTTTTATCCTATAAATCTAACAAAAATTTAGTTGTGAATATTATAGCAATTAATACCGTAATAGTAAAATATTGAAAAATAACACCAGTCATCTGATTAAGTTTCAAAACAAACTTTGAGTGGAAAAAAGAAGAATGAACTCGATAAAATAAACCTAAAGAATGGTGTTTAAAAATTAAAAATAAAAAAGTCATGCCGTCCGGTATCAAACTACCAATAGCACCAGCTAAAAAAATCACCGGATGAATAGGATTAAAGAAAAACATAAAAGCCAAAATTAAACCTAATAAAGCATCAAAAGAAATAAGACATAAATCTCGAACCAACTTAAACTTTCTCTCCATAATCTCCAGTAGACTAATTGGTTTAATTTTTCCATCAGAACCATACTCCAATGAAATTAAATCGTAATCTCGATGTGGTATGACATCAAGGACAAAGTGACTAGCAAAACCAAGAGTAAATGCCTCCACCGGATGAGTGGGCACCAGTGAGGCAACAGCAGCTCCAAAAATTGCATGGACAGATAAAATCATAAATTATATATTACGAACGCATAAATTATATTTACTGACTTCAATATTATAAGAGTCAATTATTACCTTTAGATTAAAAACTGAATCATTTATTTGTTTAGCAAAGGAATTATACTCTTGAATTTTTTGATTAAGGGATATCTGATCAGCCCCAGCAGTGTTTTTAAAACTTTCCAAATTATCAAACATTACTTTTGCTTCTTTTTGCTTTTGCAAAATAGAAACTGAAGAATCATCAATTAAGGTTTTAATGCCAGGATTTGGTGGTGGACATTCAGATAGTGGTAAGGCAAAAATTTGTACAGCTATAGTGGACTTTTCTCCTTTATAGATTCCCTCTTTAACGGCTACACCAAGCTCTTTATATTTTTCATTTAAGATATTTGCTTTATGACCAGGACTCTCCATCCAAGCAGTCACTATTTCCTCATCTCCATTAAAATTACCCAGAGCCAAATTTTCACCAATTAAAAAATAATTATAACCAAGTTTTTTTGCTAAATCTGAAGCAGACTGACCATCTGGTGAATTATGTTCAAAATACTGATTAGTAAATAAATCATCTACTCGTAAACTGGCAATATTATTTAAGGTAGCATTAGCTTTCAGTGGTGAGACAGAAATTTTTTCTCTCTCTAAATTTGTGTACTTTAAAATTTCTAAATTGTCATTGTTGCTTAAAATAAAATTACTATTGAGATCCGGTTCGGTTATTAAGGGTGAAGTATAAGAAATAACCTGGCTAACTGGAGTGATAACAGAGACTGAAGTTATTTTATTAATATCAGATGGTATAGTAGGGATTACAGAGTTGTTTGGAACAATATAATGATCAAAAATATACTTCTTTTGGATTATCAAATAATTTATGGTATCTGAAACTCGATTAATAATAATATCCGCAGTTTTATGAAAAAAATCTAAAGGACTAAAACCCAGAGAAAAGGCCTCAGCCAGACCAAAAGAAAAAATATTTACAGCCAAAAAAATCAGACAGAAAATTAAGTATTTTTTGAATAATCTTATCATCTATTAGAGTGATTATATCATATTTTTATATTCTATTGTATAATTCCTAGATGCAAATAATCTTAATTATTTTAGGATATATAAAGTGGCACTATGGCAAATCCTTACTTTCACTTACCAAAGTTTGGAGAAATTTTCTTTATTTTATTCTAGATTTTTTTTCTATGAAGCTACTTTTTAGAAACTTTTTTGATCCATGGAAAAGAATGGCCGACAATTATCCTAAAAATTTTAATTTAAAAAAATATTTATATGTTTTAATTACAAATATAATTGTCCGTGTGGTGGGGATTATGATGAGAACAATTTTAATTATTACGGGTTTATCTTGTTATATATTATTAATATTATTTTACCCAATTGTTTTATCCATTTGGCTGGTTTTACCATTTATCGTCATTATTTTGATTGGTCTAGGTATTAATTTAATTATTAAATAGAATGACTAAAACCGAATCATTTTTAAAAAAAAGTCACTTATATTCCGCCTTAGTACTGGAAGGATTCTTTTCTGCAAAAAAAATAAGAATCATCATAAGATTTACTAGGTATTTACTTATCTCTATTCCAATTATCATTATCCTAAGTATTATTTTTAGTAATTACAGTATTCCTAACCCAAGCTCGGTGGTGGATTTTCTGATTAGAAAATTAATTGGTCTGATGCTGGTTTCCTTTGGATTATATATATTAATGCATATGTTTGATGCATACTTTGCTTCTATTTATTATTTTGAATATATCGGTGAAAATAAATATTCCGAAGAGGAAATTTATACCTTCTCCGCCGGCCGGATTTTACGCCGGGTGGAACGAGATAGTTTACTAACCGGCCTATTAAGATCACAAGCAATTGGCCGTAAAATTATTAACCGTTTAGGTATAAGTAATAATGAAATTGATCTTCTCTTGTTAAAACAAGCAGAAATAAAAAATCCACCTGCCTTTAATACTGAAGATATTCCCTTGGTTAAAGTTTCTGATATTACCAATTTTATTTACAATAATCATGCTGATTTTAAAAATCTTTTAGCCAATCATGGCCTTGGGCAAAAAGACCTGGAAGCCACAGTAGATTGGGTAGTTTATAATATTGAGGATGAAGAATATAATAAACAATGGTGGACAAAGGAAAAACTAGCTAGAATACCGGGTGTCGCGAACGATTGGTCATTTGGCCGAACCTATTTACTCAGTAAATATAGTCGAAATCTTCTTGATGATGAGGAGGTAAATTCTCAAGCCATTAATTTTTCTGGTCGAGAAAGAGAATTGGAGCAAATTCAATCTATTTTAGCCAGATCAAGTGGCGCCAATGCCCTACTAGTGGGTTTACCTGGGCAAGAAAAACTAGAGGTTATTTGGAATTTATGCCGAAAAATAAAAGATAGAACAGCCACTTCAAATCTTATCGGTAAAAAACCTCTTTTGTTTTTGACTCAAATCTTTACCGCCGAAGTAGAAAATAAGGAGGATTTTGAAGAAAAATTAACTACAATTTTTAATGAAGCTCTCAGTGCCGGAAATGTAATTCTGGTAATTGATAATTTACCTAAATTAATCCTGCAAGCCAAACAATTTGATTTAAAACTTTATGAAATATTAGAACCTTATCTAGCAAGTCAGGATGACCAGATTATTGCCCTTGCCGATACAGAATATTTCCACACCTTAATTGAAACTGACCAAGCGATGATGTCTCGTTTTGAAACAGTGATGACTAAACCTTTACTACTAAATGAAATCGTACAAATAGTCGCCCGAGAAGCTCTACTCGCAGAAAAAAAATATGAAATTTTATATACTTATCCAGCTATACTAGAAATTGCCAAAAGTGCTGAATATTATTTCCCAAATGGTGTTTCCTCAGATAAGGCAGAAGATTTACTTGCAGAATTATCACCTTGGGCGGTAGCAAAAAATATTGAGATCGTTGGACGGAATGATGTTTTAGAATATGTGGGGGAAAAGACGAATATACCAGTGGCCAGTATTTCCTTAGACGAAAAAGAAAAACTTCTTGGGTTGGAGGATTTATTGATGAAAAGAGTGATTGCTCAACGAGAAGCAGTGTTTGCGGTGGCGGGAGCCATCAGAAGAAACCGAGCCGGTATTCGCAATGAAAAACGACCACTTGGTTCTTTCCTTTTCCTTGGCCCAACTGGTGTAGGTAAAACCGAAACAGCCAAAGCGTTAGCGGATGTATTTTTTGGTGATGAAAAACTTCTTATGAGACTGGATATGTCTGAATACCAAAACGCCGAAGCTCTAGCCCGACTGATTGGCTCACGAGAAATAAATGATCCGGGAATACTTTCTAATATGCTCAGAGAAAATCCTTATGGAGTACTATTACTTGACGAATTTGAAAAAACCAATAAAAACGTACTGAATTTATTCTTGCAGATAATTGATGAGGGTTATTTTTCTGACATTTTTGGCAAAAAAGTAATGGCCAGAAATATTATGTTTATTGCCACTTCTAATGCCGGCGCGGAAAAAATATTTGAAATAGTCCAATCTGGTAAAAATTTGAAAGATTATGAAGGTGAAATAATTTCACACATTATTAAGCAAGATATATTCAAACCAGAATTAATAAACCGTTTTGATGCCACCATTTTATTTCATCCCCTAAGTAAGGAAAACTTGTTTGATATTGCCAAATTAATGCTCCAAAAAATTGTTAAAAAACTTGGAGAGAAAGGTATGGTTTTGACGATTGATAAAGAATTGATTGATTTCACAGTAACTGGTGGTTATAATCCAACCTTTGGGGCCCGTCCAATGAATCGCCTACTACAAGACACGGTGGAACAGCATATTGCTGACTTAATAATAAGAGGCCAGCTAAATGCCGGCCAAACGGTTAGTTTTAAAGTCCTATCTTCTGCTGGTGAAAAAAATAGTCTAAAACCAATTATTTCCTAATAGAAAAGGATTTACGGGAAATATACATGGCGATAAGGACCCACATAAGACCGACGAGATAACCACCTATAACATCACTTAAATAATGCACCCCAATATAAATTCGGCTGAAACCGATCAATAATATAATTGTTCCGAAAACTATTGATAAAACAATTTTGTATTTTAGGTTAATATCAAACCGCCAAAAACAATAAATTAAAAAACCAAGAAAGACAAAAATAAGCGCCGCATGAGCACTGGGAAAAGATGGAAGCTTCTCCACGTAAAGGGCTATATCAGACCCTGGTCGAGTCCGACAAACTAAAAGCTTGATTATAACTGTCATAATTCCTGTTCCTAAAACGACAAGAAAAAAAGATGGGATCAAATTTCTTTTTTTACATAAATATAATAATCCAGATACAATAATAAAAAGAGAAAGAATCGTATACCAATCCCCTAACTTAGTAAAATTTATAAAAAAATTATCCCAAAAATCATTCCGCAGGTGAGGAATCAAATTTTCAACTTTATAATCAGTTATAACAATATTTCTTAAAAAATTCACAGAGTTCATAATGGTTAATTTTTGACAATACTGCAACCAATATGATTTTGCTTATTGGGCGTTCTACCTATTTTGGCTTCATAAAGAGCATCTGCCTGTGATATATCATCCGCGTCGCATTCAAAAATTACCGGATGACCAGCTAATTCATTATTAGAATAAATATAGTGCCACTTTGGCTTCTCAATACTCTCATTAGTAAATGCTTCCATGCTCCCCATATATGAATACTATAACAAAATTGCCAAACAATCACAATATTTATTGATCATAATTATAAAAAAGCCCGACAATCACAAAGTATTGTGATTGTCGGGCAACAGCTATTCCTTAACAAAGAACACACCGGTCCACTTTCTCCCTCCAGTCTTATTAGCTTGACGAGTAATCTTGATAGACTTGATTATTTTCCCCTTGGTATCAAATTTCTCCCTAAGCATTGCCTCCGCTGTAAGTATGTTTTTGGTAGGAGTGAAATCAAATAATCCTTTTACCGATTTCCCTGCCATAAACACTACTTCACCCAAATACCTTCCGGGAGGATCTTGACGCATATTTTTTCCTGGTAAAAATCTACCGACAAATCTACCGCCACCGGTAAAATTTATGGTAAATTGTTTTTGCCCACCAGAAAGTAATCTACGAAATTGTCTCATCACTTCGTCAACCCAGAGTTCATCTTCACGCAAAGGTCTTGGTATGAAATCAGAATCAGTTTGTTTCCTTGAATCATAACAAGTGCCATCATCCCAAAGAATAATTCTGACCATTTCCTTTTCTGGTCTCCTTTGGGCTAGAACGTTCCAACCGGGATCAGTTTCAAATACCCGACAACCCATACAGGTTTTAATACTTAGACCATCAGGTAAATTTTCATCACCATTTGGAACCACACATCTGACACCGAAGCGAAAGACTGGATCATCCTGCAATCCGTGAGGAAAAGCAAAATCACCGATAAGTCCTTCTTCACCAACGGCATAAAACCAAGGAACAAGAAGATGACATTTAACTTCACGTTTGAACCCAGAAAACTGCTTCAAAAAATTATCAGTTTTATCTGGCAAACTGCCCCAGGTTTTATCAAAGAAAATAACAGCTTCTCCGATTGAATCCCATTCTGTAAAACAATGTCCTTCGCCCACATGATACTCATGAACAACAAAACCACAACGATTATCCGGAGGATTTGAAATCTCTAAGACTTCTATATAACCTCCACCGCCGCCGTTTCCACCACCAGCATATTTATGCTGTTTGATTTTAAAACGACTATACTGTCCATATGAACCATGTGGAATATTAACACTATATGTTTGTGGTAATTCAACCAAACGAACATCCAGCAAAGTTTGCTTAATTTTTTCCACATCCTCTGACCGACAAGAAAATTCTACTAATTGACCTTCACCCGTTCGGCCTTCACTATGCGTATAACAGTTGAATTTATTACTCATTTTCACTACCTCCTTTTCAAAGTGCTAATTTACTAATCTAATTTTAAAACTACTCTTTTTCCTCAAAATGTCAATGATATGTTATACTAATTTAATGATAATTTTTGTAAGTATCGCTACGTTTATTTCTACCCTCTTAGGCGGGCTTTTTGCTTTAAAATTTAAGGATCGCCTGCATTTGATCCTCGGTTTTAGTGCTGGAGCCGTAATCGGCGTGGCTTTTTTTGATTTGATACCGGAAGCCATTGAACTGGGTAGTAAGCAATTTAGTATTTCTATGATTACCTCAATCATTGCTCTTGGCTTTATTATTTATATGATATTAGATAGATTTATTTTTTTACATTCTCATAATAACGAATGTGAATGTGAAGAAGTGCTACAACCTAGAGGCAAACTGGGGGCCGGAAGTTTATCCGTTCACAGTTTTCTCGATGGTATTGCTATTGGTCTAGCCTTTCAAGTTTCGAGCGCCGTAGGACTGATTGTCACTATGGCGGTGCTCACCCATGATTTTTCTGATGGTATAAATACGGTAAACATGGTTTTTAAAAATAAAGGAAATAAAAAAGAAGCTTTTCGCTGGCTTTTAGTGGATGCCTTGGCACCAGTGCTTGGTATCATCACCACTTTATTTTTTACTTTACCAGAAAGCTCACTCGGAATTCTTTTAGCACTTTTTTCTGGTTTCTTTTTGTATATTGGCGCTTCCGATCTTTTACCCGAAAGCCATCACTCTCACCCCACCTTTTGGACGACTTTTATGACTATTCTTGGAATATTAGTTTTATTTTCAGCCATCAAACTCGCCGGAATTTAAAATAAAAAAAGCGCCATTTTCACCGAAGTGAAAATGGCGCTCACATAATCATAAAATAAAGAACTCCTTTTTGATCAGATACTCATTTTCCCTACCATTTTGCTACTGCTATCAATAACTCCCCATGGAAATTTTTCACAGTAATGACCCCATCCCATATCCACATTGGCGCAAATGGCATTGAGTTTATCTGTGACAATCTTTAAACGATCAACGACTTTCATTTTTTCCTGGAGACTATATTTATACATCTCCGTTATTGCAATTAAAACTCTCGGGCCAATTTGCGGATAATGTATAATTGCGTCTTCCAACGGTTCTTTACCACATATAGTATGTACTTCATAAATCGTTGGAGTGCCACAAAAATTTTTATCCTCACGAACACAAGAGGCATAAAAAAACATCCCCCGAGTGTCCATTATAATCTTTATGCTCAATTTTCTCTCTAATAAATGAGAAACTTCGCAAATCTCAATAACTTTAGCACCCCTAAGAATCCCCAAGCCACTAGCACCAGTGTAGAAAGTTCTATTAAACCAAGAACTCCTTAGAGATTCACCAGTTCTAACAAGATGAAAACAACTAAGATTCCTCTCATCAATAGGCAAAAAGAATGGCAGATATTTAAGTGGTTTGGCGTGTGCCAAAGCAACATCAATAATCTCCACCCACTCTTTTGGGGTTAGCTCATCACAGCCAATCTTTTTCAGATTAGTCGCAATTGCCACCCTCTCACTTACTGTCACTTCCACCCGATCGCTTTCCTCTGCCACTGCACCATCTTGTCTGTTGGACGTATCCATTGTCAGACCTCCTATTTTGGCTGTCGGACGAATCCGTTGTCAGCCATTTTGTTAATGAACTAATAGCCGGAACACTCCAGCCTCATTTTAAGACTATAGAATTTTTAACCCTTCGTCAATGGATATAAAAAGCGCCATTTTCACCGAAGTGAAAATGGCGCTAACATAATCATAAAATAAAGAACTCCTTTTACTGTTCATCATAGAAGTGAAAGAATAAACTTACCCATTCCTAACGTGCCTACTAGATAATCCTCTGGTCCTGGAAAACCAGTTTCTGGATCCTTGTTGGCATTATTGCACATATCACCAGTCCGATAACCTTTCTTCAAGGCAGTCCTCACTGCCTCTTCAATGGCTTTTGCACCATTTACTGCACCGAGATGCCGAAGCATCATAGCCGCCGTGAGAATTCTCCCAATCGGATTAGCTTTGTCCAAACCAGCGAGTGTCGGGGCCGTCCCCGCACCACTTTCAAACATCGCTGCTCCAGTATCCGGGTTGATAGCCGAACTGCACATCATACCCATACTACCCAGAGCCGCTGCCGCTCCATCAGAGAGAATATCTCCATGCTCATTGCCACAAGCAATGACGCCGTGAAGTTTGGCCGGAGTGAACAATAAGGCATTAGCTGAATCCACTAGCTGATGAGTAAGTGCCACATCTGGGAATTCTTCCTTCCCGATTCTTGTGACAATTTTCCGCCAGAAGTCATATCGTGCCATCACATTTGCCTTATCAATTGAAATGACCGGCAAACCCATAGCCTTAGAATAAGTGAATACGGCCCTAGCATACTTCTCCACTGTACTTTTTCTGAAGTAGGCTAAATCAGTGACCATTTCTTCATCACCTGTCACATCCTCCTTCAATTTAATACCGAGTTGCTTGCGAATTTCCTCCGGGATGAATTGCATCAAGTCTTTAGTTCCGAAATAACTGTCTTCCAACAGATAACGGACCCAGATCTGATCAACTCCATTTTCCGGAATCGTTTCTGGCCTAACACCAGCCAAATACGCCAATGTCCGACTGAAATAATCTGGACGAAAATTCAGTAGCAAACCTAAATCTTCCCTAATCGGCAGCAAACAATGTGACTCAGGTTTCAACCATGGTTTTTCTTTGCCGATAGTGTTATCCCATTTGGGATCACCCACACCACCAAAAAAGATTGTACCGATTTCAATTGCCCTCTCGAATGATTCCTTGGGAAGTGTATCGCCATATTTTTCATAAGCGTTCCACCCCATCGGAGTTTCCTCAAAGACAATATCCATCCAATCTATCTTGGCCGCTTCAATAGCAATTTTACAGGCCACGGCCATCATCTCCGGACCGGAACCATCCCCAGTCACCAAAGCTACAATTTTTCTCATCTCACTTCTCCTTTCCCTGTGCCCAGGGTTGGATTCACCAACCCTGGGCCGGAATTTTTAATACTACAACTTACCTTCCTTTTGCAGTTTGGCTGCCAGCTTGACCATCACGCCAACGAGACCACCGCTTCTGATCAAGTTTTTCTGATGATCAGTAAGTTTAAACCCTGCTCCCTGATCTCCCCATTCTATAATTCCATGTTCCCAGAGAATACGAATATAATTCGTTTTCGACTGAAAAATAGAATCGATTATTTTTTTGGAAAGAGTGATACAGAGCAGCCCGTTCGCAAACATACTGTTTTTAAAAATACGAGCAAAACTTGGTGCAATAACGCACCTAATGCCCGCACCTTCGAGCGCCCAGGACGCATGTTCACGAGACGAACCACAACCAAAGTTCTCGTCAGCGACTATTATCTTTGACTGCCAGAGTTTCGCCCGATGTTCGGATGATATCTTGCAATCCTCAAGACAATGCTGGCCAAAAACCTTCTTATCAACTTCATTCAGGTATTTAGCCGGAATGATTTGATCAGTATCCACATTTATCAGCGGCAAATTAAAAACTTCACCCGAGAAGTCCTTAACCTTTGCCTCTTTGAACAGAGGGACAAGTTGATTATAATCCGGCGTGGCAAAAAGCACATCCTGCCAATTGGTATGACTACCAAGTATTTTGGCCGAAAAATTTTTGATCAGTTCATCAACTTCTTCGCACAACTTTACCGATGCCTCTGACACCTTGCCGTAAACAGCGGTTATAGCTGCTGTCGCTGGTGAAGCCAAATGCACCATACCATTCTTACCCATACGTCCTGGAAAATTACGATTCGTTGTCGAAACGCAAACTTCACCGGGCGCAATCACACCGCAGCTCATACCCAGGCAAGCGCCACAAGACGGACCACTGATATGACATCCAGCCTCGCTGAATATCTTAAAAAGTCCTTCTTCCATGGCCATATCCCAAATATGTTGCGTGGCCGGAACAATGACACAGCGGATATTTTCCGCTACACCATGTCCAGTTATATCTTTCAGTAAACGGAAAATCATTGCGGCAATCCGCAAATCTTCCAATCGTCCATTTGTACACGAGCCGATGTAAACTTGATCAACTGCGTTCGTTGCAATTAATGACTGGGAAACTACTTCCCTTGACGATACTTTCACCAAAGTCTCCGACATCAAATTAGCTCGAAAGTCTTTGACTTTCACCACATCACCTGGCGAATACCCTATCGTCATCACCGGAACCATCTCTGAGACATCAATCTCGATCACTCGATCATAGACTGCATCCTCATCACTGTTCCAGCATTCCCACCGATCAAGTTCACCCTCCAACTGAAGATAGTCATAAACTTTTTCATCAACCATCATCATGCCAGATGTCGCCCCAGCCTCCACCGCCATATTAGTGATAGTCATCCGCGCTTCCATACTAAGATCATAAAAAACTTCCCCACCAAATTCCAACACCGCATTAGTGGCACCCTTTACTCCAATCTTATTGATCAGAGCCAGAATGAGATCTTTGGAATAAACATTTGCTGGTAAAAAACCTTCAAAGTTTACTCGAATGACTTTTTGTGGCGGGCAAACCCAGAGTCCGGTAATGATACCGCACTCTAGTTCAGTAGTGCCGACACCAGCCGTAAAAGCACAAAATGCACCGTGCGTACCAGTGTGGCTATCACCCATAATTCCGATTTCGCCTGGTTTAATCCAGCCTTTTTCTGGAATAATAGCGTGACAAACGCCGTTGCGTCCCACATCAAGAAACTCAGTGTCATGCTCATGACTCCAATTACGCACAATCTGACCCTGCACCGCCGAAGCAGTATCTTTGGCCGGATTCACGTGATCAATCATGGTCTTAATCTTATTTGGATTAAAAACCACATCACACTGACGTTCTTTGGCATCAAGAATAGCATTTGGAAGTGTAATTTCATGCCCCCAAACCCGGTCCAATTTTAGGACCATACTGCCGTCTGACATTTTTTCCACACAATGCTGATCTATAATTTTCTGAAACGCAGTTCTTCCACTCATTTTTTCTTTCCTTTCTATGTAGGCCTTTGAGGCCATTGTTAATGAACAAAAAAATCTAGGACCTTCCTAGATAAATAACCATCTATTCGATAGAGTACAAAATTTTTAATGTTTCGTCAACAAAAAAAATCCCTAAATTTCCTTTGAACGATTAGTCTTCGTTAAGTGAAAAGGATGTTTAGGGATTTTTTTTTAATTTATTTCTTACTTTTTCTATTCTTTTTGGCGGCCTTAGCGGCTAATCTGGCATGCTTGATAGCCAAACGCTTTTTGGTTTTGTGAGAACGTGAAGTTTTATTTTTAATATCTTGAGCTGCTCTTTTTGCCATATTTTTATTTTATATTAATTATTATTTTTTAGAAACTTTTTTAGCAGTTTTTTTGGCTTTTGTTACTTCTTTTACTTTTTCTACTACGGGAGCTACCGGTTTATTTCCAAGCGCTTTAACTAATAAATCCATTTTAGAATTCATTGATTCCAAAAGTTTCTTTATCTCTGCTCCACTAACTTTATTTATATCCGCACCAATATCCACTCTAGCCGGAGTTTTGTAATCCCCACCAAAAGTCTTTCGAGGAAATCTGTCCCCACCTCGGTCATTTCCACCTTCTCTCTTTCCACCAAAACAAGCATTGCAATACACTGGTTTACCAGCTGTTGGTAAAAAAGGAACCTCACAGGGCTTTTTACATTGGTCACAAATTACTTTGTGCATAGTCACCGGACCTCGGTCACCCCGAAAACCTCCTCGGCCACCACCAAAGCTGGGTCGGCCACCGTGTCCGCCACCAAAACCACCTCGGCGATCCCCTCCAAATCTATTTCCGCCACCTGATCTAAAATCTCCCATATATTTATATATTAGTTATTATTATAATAAGAAACAGATTATGCCTTATTTTTATCTAAAAAGCAAGAGAGAATACCCGAGAAAAAGATTTTATGCTATGATGCCCACATGTTTACCAAAAGTGAGGCCAATCTTATCAAATCATTACATGACAAAAAATACCGTCAAAACACGAGCTTATTTCTAGTGGAGGGTGAAAAAAGTGTGGCTGAGACTCTGGCTTCAGATTTTGTGATTGAAAAAATATTAGCCACCAAACCTTTTTATACCAAGTATTCAAAATTAATTAAAGATAAAAAAATTGTTTGTGAAATTGTGGAGCAGGGAGAAATAGAAAATGTCAGTACCCTGGAAAGCAATGATTCTGTCATGGCTATAGTCAAACAAAAAAAATATCAGATACCCACTGTGGAAAATGATGAAATTGTCCTAGTTTTAGATAATATTCGTGATCCAGGTAATTTTGGCACAATAATAAGAATTGCGGACTGGTATGGTATTAAAAAAATAATTGCCTCCATTGGTACCGTGGATTTATATAATCCCAAAGTTATTTCCGCCACCAAAGGATCCTTTACCCGAGTACAAATATCCTATGCTAATTTAAATGATTTTTTAACAAAAACCAAAGTACCCATTCTCGGGGCTTTTCTAGAAGGTGAAAATGTCCATAAATTTAATTTCCCTAAAAATGGAATATTGATTGTGGGTAATGAATCAAAAGGAATCAGTTTGGAAATAAAAAATTTAGTAACTAAAAAAATTACCATTCCAAGTTTTGGTCAAACAGAATCCTTGAACGTGGCTATCTCCACCGCTATCCTTATTGATAATTGGAAACGAAATAGCCCTAGGAAAATTCTCTCCACTTAACGCAGACTAATCGTTCCGAGAAATTTCCTAGGGCTATTTCTTAAAAACATTCAGAACACTCTCGTAGTGATTAGCCCGCCTTGCCGTCGAGGCAGGTCTTCGTTAAACGAAGAGAGTGTTGTAAATGTTTTTTAAAAAAAATAAGGCGGAGACATTATTATGTCTCCGCCTATTTAATTTGTTCAATCCAACCCTGGATCAAACATATCGATCAGTGGCAAGTTTAAAATATAATCCTTTTGCTCCCAGATTGAGGTCAGCTCCAAATCTGAAATATCAAAAGTATTTTTCCGTGCCAATGACAGGATATCATTGTCTGTCATGAGTGCTAGTATCAAAATAGCTTTCTCCTTACCAAACAATCTTTCCAAATAACATAAAACCCTAATCAAGAAATCTTCTGCCGGATAAATACCAAGCTTGGGATATATCCCGTACATCAGACTTTTTACTTCGTTGAAGATTTTTTCTATTGCTGAAGCAGAAAAATCAACCTGACCAAGTTCAAATGAAGACTCGCATAAACCGGTAATAAGAGTATTGATTCTCATCCTTTGATTCATACCGAGCTCATTGATTTTTTGAGTAACTGGTCTCAACCACGAATCTGGCAGACGTAGCCTTTTAGAAATATCATTATAGTCAGCCGTAATATAATCAAACTTGTCTGAATACATTGCTACGACCGCTTCTTGTGACATTTCCTTGCTAACTTTTAAAAGTCCGCTACCTCTGGAGTGATGAAGTATCCCCGAAAGAGTTGGGTGAGTGGCGTTCAATCCATCACCTTTTCTTTCAATTTTCTGCGCCAAAACGACGCCAAAAACTTCATGTCTAAATTGCTTACCTGTCACTGTACTGATGAAGGCCTCACCAATATGTCCAAAAGGAACATGACCAATATCATGACCAATGGCAATAGCCCGAACCAAATTAGTATTCAGACCAAGAATTGACGAAATAGTGGTCGCCACACCCACCACCTCCATGGTATGACTATTACGATTACGCACGAGTCCATTCCAAGGACTGGTGAGAACCTGTGTTTTGTCAGATAATTTGCGAAAACCCTTTGAACCCGGAATTTTCACATCACTATCCACCACAAAAGGATTCATCACATGATCAAGCGTTTCTTCGTCTTTTTCTTTTGACCTTTTAGCAAAAGTCTCCGTCAATTTCAAACTACTCAAACAACCCTGTATACTTTTATCAATATTCATCTGTCACTCTCCTTTTCTTATATTTAAAATAACCGTTCTAATTTGAATCATACCTAAAATCATAAAAAATACAACAAAAAAGAGTCCATTGCTTTTTATAGCTTTGGACTCTTTTGGTGATTATTTATTCCTTGATAAAGAAACAAAATTCGGCGGACCAGAACAATTATCCCCCTTGGCTCTCATATTTTCAGCACGTGATTGAATGTAGGAATGACAATCACTTTTTTTACTGCATTTAAAACCGCCAGTATCATAAAGAAGGAAACGACAGGTTTTAGCTCCCATACCATCTTTACAAAGTGTTTTACTTTGTTTAACCGTAAGTTCCACTGGTGGCGACAACTGAACGTTTTTATCCGTACAACAATTTTCACAAAGCCCGGTTCCAGGCCCATCCACCTCATCCGGATAAAAATCAAATGATGCGCTCGGTATATATGGTCCAAAACCACATTTACGACAAGTCACTTTCTCCAATTCCATTTCATTCCTTTTACCCATAATTACCTCCTTTAAAAAATATAATAGAACAAACTAAATCTTTTTGCATAATACATAAAAGATACCGGTCTGTCAAATATAAAATATTTGGCTGGGGGATTTGGACCATGAATACATATTCTCCCTCGACTAAAATTTTTTCGTCAAAAAATTTTGTCTGGGCACCGGCTCGAATTTTTCTTTACTAAGAAAAATGTACTTCGCCGTTCGATTCCAAATCGTAAGTGATAACATCACTTACTTCCCCAATTAAAAATACTTCTGGTATTTTTGCTGGGGGATTTGGAATCGAACCAAAATACTGGGCTTCAAAGGCCCATGTCCTACCGTTAGACGATCCCCCAATTAAATAGCTTAAACAAGCTATTAAACTACATTTTGCCCCAAAATCTTACTCAAAGCAAGCTCCAGGACCATCTCCGGCAGATAGGCCTTGGCTACCAAATCATAGTAAGAGAGTAAAGTAAGCAAAGTGTCTGAATTAATCTTAGAAGTTTTTTTATCAGCTAAATTTTTCAGAAAAACAAAATCTGAATCAGTCATCTCCTCTTTTATCTTTTCATCAGCCGATTTTAAATTTCGCAGAAGTAAAATGGCCCGCATTTTATGTAAAACTAATTTAAAATATAACAATAGATCAATGTTGGCTTCCTCGGCCTGAGAAATAGATTTCAAACCCAGTTCTAAATTATTTTCACCAATCGCTTGAATAAAATCATTGATCATCTCGCTTCGAGGAGCACCGGTCACCAAAGCCACCTCGGCTACAGAAATCTTCTTGTCTTTTGAAGCCCCAATTATTTTCTGAAGAATATTTTGTGCATCGCGAAAAGAGCCGTCACCAAGCATGGCTATCAAATCAGCCGAAGCTGGTTCCAAAGTAAATCCTTCTTTCTTAGCAATCACGGTCACTACTTCTTTTAGAACTTTCTGTGTGGGTTTTTTAAAAGAAAAAGTCTGACAACGAGAAATAACAGTATCGGGAATCTTTTCATATTCAGTAGTAGCGAGAACGAAAATTACGTGTTGAGGCGGTTCTTCCAATGTTTTTAATAAAGCATTCCAGGCACCTTTAGAAAGCATATGGGCTTCATCTAAAATATAGACTTTATATTTTGATTCAAAAGGTAAGGTGTTTACAGATTCATTCAACTCTCGAATATTGTCCACACCGGTATTTGAGGCAGCATCTATCTCATAAATATCATTGGCACTAGTACCTATCTCATGAGCTAAAATTCTGGCCACCGAGGTTTTCCCGGTACCACGTGAACCAGAAAAAATATAGGCGTGAGAAATGTGTCCTAAATCAATAGAAGATTCCAAAACTTTGATAATATGTTCCTGGCCTAAAACCTCAGAAAATTTCTGTGGTCGGTATTTACGATATAAAACAGTGTCAGACATGTGTGTAGTATAACAAAAAATTTGTATAAAAAAAGGGTGGGAGATAACTTGAGTAAATTCTCCCACCCCGTGGTCTTTCAACCAAACTGTATGCCAGTTTATGGAATTCATGAAACTAAAATAATCGGAGGCGCTCTCGAACTACGCATGGTTGTATCCTCCATACCAGGTTTAGCCGGGAACTAATTAATTTAAGCGGACTTTACTCCCCCGCCATTTAGGATAGATTAATCTTTATCCCAGACGAGGCCAAGCATTTTAGTAACTTTTCACTAAATCTGCTGGGCTGCTACGTTATCTCCCCCTCCTTTCTAAAGAACAAACAGGCCATTAATTGACCATATTACATGAAATCTAATATTACTGAACTAGGTACAAGCTTATCATAATTAACTATTAAAGTCAATAGTTGAAAACTAACAAAGACCTAAATAAGTATTGATAATTTTCTTTACTTCTGAATAAGAATTTGTTTTCATCAATTCCCCTCGCAAATCATGTGCTCCTTCAAAGCCATTCACATAAGCTTTAAAATGTTTTTTCATCACAGAAAAATTTTTCTCTTTACCTAATAATTTTTCAAATAATTTTGTCTGTTCCAACAAGGCCATCAGTTTTTCTTCCGTAGTAATTTTTATTTTATTCTGGTCAAAAATCCAAGGATTACCAAATACTCCCCGCCCAATCATCACTCCATCACAACCATATTTTTTAGCTTTCTCTTTGGCTTCATTCAAACTTTGGATATCACCGTTACCAATCAGTAAAATATTTTTACCACTTTTTTTTACTAATTTAGCCACTCTCTTTACATAGTCCCAATTGGCGGGAACTTTAGACATTTGTTTTTTAGTGCGCGCATGAATAGTGAGTGCTTTGATATCTTCTTTTAAAAGTTTAGGAATCCAAGTATTAACCTCTTCCTTATTAAAACCAATTCTAGTTTTCACAGAAATAGGTAGCCCGCCGGCTCCAGCAATAGCAGAACGAATTATTTCCCTGGCTAGCACTGGTGTCTGAATCAAGGCTGAACCTGCACCCTGTTTAACCACTGATCTATCAGGACAGCCCATATTTATATCTATGCCATCAAAACCGAGTTTGGAAATCATCTGACAAGCTTTTTTCATATTTATTGGATTGGCGCCAAACACCTGAGCAACAATTGGTTTTTCTATTTTAGAAAATTTTAAAATATGACTTAATTTTTTCTTACCTATCTTATTACACAAACCATCAGCCGAAACAAATTCCGTCCAAAAAACTACTTGATTCTTGTTATCGAAATTCTTTCCATATTTAGCTAGCATATAGCGAAAAGCCACATCAGTGACATCAGACATGGGGGCCAAACAAAAAAATGGTTTTTTTAATTTACTCCAGAAATTCTTCATTATTTTTCTTTCTTCCCTATCACAATCTTATTATCAAAACGTAAATCAATATAATTTATGAGACTGGCATCTTTTACCAAATCAAGATTTTTTGTTTCAATAGCTGTAAAAAGATTCTGAAATGAAGAATTAAAATCATTCTTTTCATTAAAAATGATTTTTGGACCAGCTTCTAAAGTAAATTTATAATCAAAACCATCAAATGAGACTGAGACAATCTTCAGGTTATTTTGATCTAAAATATCTATCAAATTATAAATCTGGGTATATATATTTTTAGGTAAAAAATAACTACCAATCGGAGTGATGTGACTAATATTATTTAACTGATTAGGTGCCAGTGGACCATAATTTTTTATAAACATACTGCCAGAAAAAACGGGAGCTAGACTATATATATATCCCTCCTTATCCACCAAAAAACAGACAGAATTTATTGTTTCCATATCATTTCCGCACCAAACAGAATGTGCTTTTCGTTCGAAAAGAGTTATTGATATTTCCTTCCAGCCGGTCCAAGAAATATCTACATCCTTAATAGTCTTAATGTTCATTAAAATATCTTTTTTAATTTGAAAGCGTGGAAAAATCAAGGAATTACTTTTAGAAAACAAATAAAAATATCGGCCAGCCATATCCTGCCGAGCGATAGCTAACACTTCATTACTGGTGGTGGTGGCATTACCAGAAATATTGATTGTCTCCACCTTCACTTTTTCGTGACCAGATAAAATAGCTAAGGCAATAATAATTACTAACAGAAAAAATAATACGATAGAAAATCGAATAAAAAATAATCTTCGTCTTCTAGCGCGCATCTGTGATGGACCAAGATTTGGATTTCTAGTGACTGCCATAATTTCATTAATTGGTAACAGAATTATTTAATTTTAAAAATCCTCGGATCTCCTCCCTTGTTAAGAAACAAGTGTCGGCCAGACATTTTAAAATCAAACAATTCTGTTACCTTTTATTACTTACTGATTACACTCTTTCCCATATATTTTTGCAAAACTTTTGGCACTTTTATGGAACCATCGGCTTGCTGATAGTTTTCCATTATCGCAATCAATGTTCGGCCAATGGCAATAGCCGTGGCATCATTCATATGAACAAAATCCATCTTACCATCTTTATTTTTAAATCTAGTATTTAATCGACGTGACTGATAAGTAGTATTTAAATCAGCACTATGAGTTTCCCGATATTTATTCTGACCCGGCATCCAAGTCTCAATATCTATTTGTCTATGGTCTGGAATACCCATATCACCAGTGCAAACAATCATCACTTGATAAGGTAAATCTAAAGCTTTCATTATATATTCCTGAATTGCCACCATCAATTCTTGTTCCTGATATGAATTTTCTGGCAAACAAAAACTTTCAAGCTCTAATTTATCAAATTGATGAACTCGTAGTATTCCTCTGGTATCCTTACCGGCAGCTCCTGCTTCCCGTCTAAAAGCTGAAGAATAACCAGCATATCTGATTGGTAATTTTTCCACCGGTATCACTTCATCCATATGAATAGGACCCAGAGTATGCTCGGCACTGCCAATCAAATATAAATCATCGGCTGGTATATAATATCTCTCTTCTTTTGGCTCTAGTCTGGCCATTCGATTAAAGACGGCTGGCTTGATAAACACTGGAGGAACAATGGCTGTAAACGGTTTAACACTAATATTTAATCCAGCATCATTTTTTATTTTTTCTAAAGTATCTTCATTGGTGACAGTTTCTAATCCAAACTGTAAAAGAGCAAACTGCATCATAGCCAAATCACCTTTAAGATAAGTAAATCTTGCTCCGGACACATTGGCCGCATGTTCATTGTCTATCAAGCCGAGATCGACACCAAGCTCCCAATGTTCTTTTGGTTTAAAATCAAAAACTGGTTTTTCACCAACTTGCCTCAAAACTTTATTGCCGGATTCATCTTTACCCACTGGTGTATCAGCTGATGGAATATTAGGAAGTAAAATCATCAAAGAAATATATTTCTTTTCTACATCTACTAATTTAGCTTCAATAATGGCTACCTCCTTTTTTAAACTTATACCCTCCTCCACCGCTCTATTTTGAGCTGCCACATTTCTTTTTTGATTAATTTCATCCAGCTGTTTTTTCAGATCCTTTCTTTCTTCATAGACAGAAATAAGCTCGTCTAAATCTACGGCCTTTATCACTTTCTTATTCTTTATGGCCTGCTCCACAATATCCCTATTCTCTTTTATAAATTTAATATCCAGCATATTTTTATTATCCACACCTTTATAGTTATTATATAGTATCAATTAATGTTAGAATTTACAAATTATGAAGAAAAATCATCAGGTAGATGAAGAGTTCCCTATTTATGAACTGCCAAAGAAAAATTGGCCGGCACAACTATTACAAATACCGCAACCACCAAAAAAACTTTTTATTCGTGGTGAATTGCCCGGACCAGATACTAAATTACTTTGCGTAGTGGGCAGCCGACGGTACACTAATTATGGTAAGGAAGCTTGTGAAAAACTGATTGCCGGTTTGCGTGGTTATGACGTAGCTATTGTCTCTGGATTAGCCATTGGCATAGACGGTATTGCTCATCAAGCTGCTGTTAATAACGGTTTACGAACAATCGCTGTGCCCGGCTCTGGTTTGGGTATAGAAGCCCTTCACCCAATGGCTCATATTGGACTAGCCAAAAAAATTTTAGATTCGCATGGAGCCATGTTATCTGAATATGAATCAGATTTTAAAGCCACTCAATATAGTTTTCCACAAAGAAATAGAATTATGGCTGGCTTATCTTGTGCCGTTTTAATTATCGAAGCAGAAATAAAATCTGGGACTCTCATCACCTCGCGCCTCGCCACCGACTATAATAAAGATGTATTGACTGTCCCTGGTTCTATTTTTTCTAAAACTTCAGAAGGTCCGCATATGCTGATTCGTCTAGGTGCTACTCCGATTACTAAATCTGAAGAATTATTGGAAGCTCTGGGTTTTAAAAACAAAAATGAAGCACCCAGAAATTTGGAATTGGAATATGCCGAATGTTCGCCAGAAGAAAAAAAGGTAATTGCTATCTTGCGTGAACCAATGGAAAAAGACACACTACTCCGCTCCTTAGATATGCCTGTGGGTCAGGCCAATGCGGTGCTCTCCGTGATGGAATTAAAAGGAATAATCAAGGAAACTCTTGGTGAAATAAAATTGACATAATTTTGTATATTTATTATTTTGTGCAATACTAGTGAAAGTATGAAACTTTTAATCGTCGAGTCCCCGTCAAAAGCGAAAACCATTTCCAAATATTTAGATGGTAAATATGAAGTCCGCGCCAGCGTGGGCCATATTCGTGATTTACCAAAAAGTAACAAGGCGGCCATTGATATTCCAGGTGGTTTTATTCCCCATTATGAAATTTCTCCCGGTAAAGAAAAGGTAGTGACCGAAATAAAAACCTTAGCTAAAAAAGCTGATGAAATACTTTTAGCCACTGACCCTGACCGTGAAGGTGAAGCGATTGCTTGGCATATAAAGGAGGCGGTAGGTCTAAAAAATCCAAAAAGGGTGGTCTTTTATGAAATTACTAAAGATGCCGTACAAGAAGCAATCAAGCATCCACGTGATATTGATGATAATTTAAAGCAAGCTCAAGAAGCACGTCGAGTACTAGATCGCCTAGTGGGTTATGATTTGTCCGGACTAATTTGGAAAAAGGTTAGATATGGATTATCCGCTGGCCGAGTTCAGTCTCCTGCCCTACGAATTATTATGGAAAGGGAAAGAGAAATCCGGGCTTTTATTCCAGAAAGTTATTGGGTAATTACCGCTAATACACAAACAAAGGATAAAGAAAATTTATTGCTTACTTGTTCAGAAGAACCACGAAATGAAAAATTAGTTAATGAAATTCTTTCTGCCGGAAAGGGATCTAAATGGTTAGTAAATAATATTTCTGAAACTGAGACCAAACGCTCGGCTCGTGCTCCCTTTACTACTTCCACTTTACAACAAACTGCCAGTTCTCGCCTTGGCTTTGCTCCTTCTCGCACCATGAGTGTGGCCCAAAAGCTTTATGAAGCGGGTTTTATTACCTATATGAGAACAGATAGTGTAAATTTAAGCCAAGTAGCACTGGCTCAAATTTATAATGTCATTGAAAAAAAATATGGTAAGGAATTTTTACAGCCCCATACTTTTACAGCTAAAAGTAAAAATGCCCAGGAGGCCCATGAAGCAGTCAGACCAACAGATATTTCAAATTTAAATGCCGGTATAAATGATGAACAAAAAAAGCTCTATAATTTAATTTGGCAAAGAACTATTGCTTCTCAAATGACTGACGCTAAGATTATGCGTACAAAAATCTTTGTGCAAGTAGGTAATAATGAAAATATTCCCGATTTTTGGGCCAACGGTTCCCGCCTACTCTTCCCTGGCTGGCTATCAGCTGATCCTGAAGGCACTGGGGACTATGTTATACTGCCAAAAGTTACTACAGGTGAGGAATTAAAACTAATAGATATAAATTCGGAGGGAAAACAAACCGAACCCCCTGGCCGATATTCGGAAGCAGGATTAATCAAGGAGTTGGAAAAAAGAGATATTGGTCGCCCTTCTACTTATGCTTCAATTATAAAAACCATTGAGGATCGTGGTTATGTGGAAAAAATAAATAAAGCTCTAGTGCCCACCGATACCGGTGATGTGGTCAGTTCATTTTTAGAAAAAAACTTTGCCCATTATATTAGTGATACCTTTACGGCCGACATGGAAGATAAACTGGACCTGATTGCGGAAGGTAAAGCGGAATATCTAAAAACTTTGAAAGATTTTTATGGACCATTCTTAAAAGAAGTAAAATCCAAGGATAAAATTGATAAAGTAAATAATTTTGGTGAAGCCAATAAAAAAGATATCTGCCCTACTTGCGGCGGGCCGATGATTATTAAGTTAGGAAAAACTGGAAAATTTTTAAGCTGTGCCAAGTATCCAGAATGCACGGGGGCTAGAAAAATTACCGGTGAGGAAATGGCGGGACCAAAGGAAACTGGGGAAAAATGTCCCGAATGTAAAGATGGAAAACTGGTTCTCCGTGAAGGAAAATTTGGCCAATTTATTTCTTGTTCCAATTATCCAAAATGCAAATACATAAAGAAAGATGCAGAACTAGAAAAACAAAATAGCACCGGCGTCATCTGCCCCATCTGTAAAACCGGTATGATGACTGAGAGACGTGGCCGTTTTGGAATATTTTACAGCTGTTCAAATTATCCAAAATGTAAAAACGCCATTAAAGCCAAGCCCACAGGAAATATTTGTAAACTTTGTGGCGCATTGATGATGGAAGGGACCAAAACAATTCCTGAACGTTGTTCGGTCAAAGCTTGCCCAAATCATAATCCTCATAAAATTAATAAAATCTCCTAGATATTTGCCAAAAAGGAAAGAAAGCTTATACTAAAAGCATGAATGTACAGGATATTACCAATCTGATAGATTCTCCGACTCCGGAGGACATTGCCTTAATTACTAAGGCCTATAATACAGCTGAAGAGGCCCATAAAGGAGTGCTCAGAATGTCTGGCGAACCATATTTTAATCACGTATTTGAAACAGCAAAAATCTTGGCGGAACTTAAAATGTGCCCGGTAGCCATTTGTGCCGGCCTATTACACGACTCTATTGAAGATGGAGTTTTAACAGAAGAAAAAATCAAAAAAGAATTTGGTGATGAAGTTTGTTTTTTAGTAAATGGAGTAACCAAACTTGGTAAACTTAAATACCGTGGCGCCGAACGACATATGGAAAGTTTACGAAAATTGTTTGTGGCTTCCGCCCAGGATATCAGAGTGATTATTATTAAGCTTTGTGACCGCTTACATAATATGAGGACCTTACAATATGTCCGACCAGACAAACAAAAAAGGATTGCTTTGGAAACTTTGGAAATCTTTGCTCCACTTGCCTACCGCTTATCCATTAGGAAATTGTCTCGTGAATTAGAGGATCTGTCTTTCCCTTATATTTATCCTAAGGAATACAGTGAAGTAAAAGAACTAATGAAATTAAAAAGTACCGAAACCATGCCTCGGTTGGAAAAATTTATGCGATCAATTAAAAAAGCCCTGGCAGAAGAGGGACTCACTAATATTAAAACCGACTACAGACAAAAAGGACTTTACAGTTTGAGTAAGAAAATTATTACGAAAGAAGGAGATATTGAAAAAGTGTATGACATACTGGCTCTAAGAATATTTACAGAAAGTATTGCTGACTGTTACAAAGCTCTGGGTATTATTCATAGCAAATGGCGACCATTACCCGGTCGAATAAAAGATTATATTGCGGTTCCTAAGCCTAATGGTTATCAAAGTTTGCACACTACAGTTTTTACCGGTGATGGCGCAATAGTAGAAATCCAAATCAGGACCAATGAAATGCATAAACAAGCCGAATTTGGTATTGCTTCTCATCTTTCTTATAAGGATTTTAAAAATAGTGAAAATAAAGAGATGGGTTGGTTTGGCCAATTTTTACCAAAATCTCTGAACTCTTTTTTTAAAACCCAACCTTTAGACCAAAATGCTCCAAACTGGATAAAGGATCTAGCTGAGTCACATACCAAGTCCACTGATGAAGCAAATAAGGAAATGATGGAAGACTTAAAAACAGACTTTTTTGGACAAAGGATTTTTGCTTTTACTCCTAGAGGTGACGTAATAGATCTACCGATCGGTTCCTCGGCAATTGATTTTGCTTATGCTATTCACTCCGATATTGGTAATCATATGGCCAGTGTGATGGTAAATAACAAAATCGCTCCTCTTCATATGCAATTAAAAAATGGGGACCAAGTGCAAATTATCACCAAAGGATCCGCCAGACCAAATAGAAAATGGCTAGACTATACCAAAACTTCTATTGCCAAAAAATTTATAAAAAGTGCCCTTAATATTAAGGAGGAATAACTACACAGTAAAATTATCAACTGAATATAAATCTTCTTCATTCTCTTCCTTTTCTTTTTCTTCAGTCGAACGGTCATCTAGTAATGAAGAATCCTCAGTTTGAATATTATTTATAACTGGAACTATTTTATTAGCTTCAGTTTTGGCAATATGTCTATTCAATAAAGTATTAGAACCAAGCTCTGATTTATTATTTACCACTTCTAAAATAGATCGTAAATCATCATTGGAAAAGAAATCAATCATAATCTTGCCCCCAGTGGTACTGCGTTCTATATGAACACGAGAACCAAAAGTTTGAGCTAACTTTTCTTCTAATTCAGTGAGCTCTGGATCCGGCAATCGCTCCACTTTTCTTACTCTTTCCACGGCAATTTTTCTGGCTGCCAATTCAGCTTCCCGAACAGACATCTTTCGATAAATCATTTCCTTAAATAACACTTCTTGTTCCTCCTTTCTATCAGACAACATCAGTAATGGTCTGGAATGACCTTCGGAAATTTTCCCTTCAGATAATGCCATAAGTATATGCTCTGGTAGTAATAAAATCCTTAAACTATTTGAAACATACTCACGGCTTTTTCCAATCTTTCTACCGATCTCCGCATGCTTAAAATGAAATTCGTCTGCTAATCTTTGAAAGGCCTTGGCTCTATCCACTGGATTCAAATCCTCTCTTTGTAAATTCTCAATGATCGCTAGCTCTAGTTTCAACTGATCAGATTCTTCCTGATCCCGAATAAGCACCGGCACCTGTGACAAACCGGCAATTTTAGAGGCTCTTAAACGACGCTCTCCAGAAATAAGCTCATATTCGGTGGTCAAACCACCATCCTCCTTCACCACCTCTTTTCTGGTAACTACCAGTGGCTGAAGAATACCGTATTGACGAATGGAATCAGCTAAATCTTTTAATTTAGATTCTTCAAATTCCTTCCTTGGCTGAAATGGGTTGGGTTGAACTTTTTCTATCTCTACCCAAAATATTGAATCACTGAAAAATTGGCTCATTTATATTTAAAAATTAATGAACTAATTATAACATAGTGATTGATTTTTGCTAGAATTTCTATTAGACTAAGAGAGTTATATAAAGCCGGGATGGCGGAATGGTAGACGCAATAGACTCAAAATCTATCGATCGCAAGGTCATGAGAGTTCAAGTCTCTCTCCCGGCACAAATGAAACCTAAAATTTTAGTAATTCTTGGTCCAACAGCCACAGGTAAAAGTGACTTAGCTGTAAAATTAGCTTTGAAATACAATGGCGAAATAATTTCCGCTGATTCCAGGCAAGTATACAGGGGAATGGATTTGGGCACTGGTAAAATTACTAAAAAAGAAATGCGCGGTATTCCTCATTATATACTAGATATTGTAAAACCAAACTCAATTTTCAATGTTTCAAAATACAAGGTTAAGGCACAGAAAATAATTGCTGACATTTTAAAACGCAATAAACTTCCCATCATCTGTGGTGGCACAGGTTTTTATATTGACGCTGTGGTAAACAACACTAACCTGCCAGAGGTCCTACCTAATCCAAAATTAAGAAAAAAACTGGAATCAAAAAACTGTGAACAATTGATGTCTTTACTTCAAAAACTAGATAAAAATATAATAAAAACAATTGATTCAAAAAATAAAAGAAAAATAATCAGGGCAATAGAAATAGCCACAAAACTGGGTGGGGTTCCAGCAATAAAATCTAAACCACTTTATGACGCAATTCAGATAGGTCTGATTGCCCCTGACAAAGTGCTTAAAGATAGGATAAAGGCCCGCCTAGTCAGGAGAATTAGGGCTGGGATGCTTACAGAAGGTCAAAGGTTACATAATCAAGGTATCAGCTGGAAACGGATGGAAAACCTCGGTTTGGAGTATCGGTATATTGCCAGATATCTGAATAAACAAATCACATTAAACCAAATGATTGAACAACTAAATTCCAAAATCTGGCAATACGCCCGTCGCCAAAAAACTTGGTTTAAAAGAAAAAAAAATATTATTTGGTATCAAATTGGTCCTAAAACTAGCAAAAAAATTATCAGCAATTTAATAGGAAAAATTTGATTTTGCGGGGGATGGAGGAATCGAACCCCCACTAAAGCGTTTGGAGTGCCTTGTGATACCATTTCACTAATCCCCCGTTCCAAAGAATACTATCATAAAATATATCAAATAAAAACCCCTTAATTGGGGTTTTATTTTTTAGATTCTTTATGAGGAGTATTTTTCTTGCACCATTTGCAATACTTTTTAAGCTCAATTTTGCGCTCCACCTTCTTCTTATTCTTTCTAGAATAATAATTAGTCCTTTTGCAGGTTTTGCATGATAATTTGATTAATTGGTCTTGTGACATATATGTATTTAATTAACAAAAAGAGTATAACTTACTTTTTAATTAAACGCAACATACAAAACTAAATTTAATTTATTACTTTTTCCCGGCATCCATAAACTTTCGCCATTCAGCAGATACTAAAGGGGCATTTAAATCAAGCTCTGATAAGATTAGATCTCGAAGCTCTGAAGACAAAATTTTATCTTTAGATTCTGCATACTGTATTACTTTATTAGAAACCTCATTCACTATTGAATTTATTTCCTCAGGAGATAGTTTAGCATCTTTAGCGGCCCTGGTAATGGCTCCAATAATTTTTTTTGCACTAAATGATTCCTTACTACCATCACTTTTTATAACTTGTTTGGCCATAAATTTTATTTTAATTAGCTAATAAATTTATAAATCAAATATTTTTCTAGTAATATCAATTTTATCGGGAGAAATTACTCCTATTTGAATTAATAATTCAATAAATTCACTTCTAGAGTTTTTCTGTGAATTATTAATTGCAGTCCGTGTTAGTAGCCCAACAAAACCAATGGCTGGTGTAATATTATTTTTTATTTGATATTTGATTACTGCGGCTTTTGTTAAAGCCCCAAATTTCCCCATTAAAACGCCACTAGGCATAACCAAATATCCTTGAGCAACTAAAAACTTTTGTAAATCAACAACATCTTTACCGGTTGCACCAATTGTTAAATTTTTTGATAAATTTAATTTATTGGTTTGGATAGTAGAATCAACAATGGGAACATTTGATGGAACATACAAATTATTATAAATACTCATAGCTGATGATCCCCTGGTAAAACCCTCAAAATTAGCCGTCACGGTAATATTTGCTGTCACATTTGTATCAGTTCTCACATTATCAGTTGAGGCATCGGACCAATCGACAAAGTGAAAACCTTGATCGTGTTCAGCTGTAACAGCCGTACCGTCTGAACCATGATTAATAGATTGGGTGGTGGAACCAGTGAGTGAACCACCAGGGTTAGTAAGATAAGTTAGAGTGTAAACATTAATGGCAAAATTGGCAGTCACAGAAATATTACCCGTAACACCCGTATCAGTTCGCGGATTAGTGGTTGAAGCATCAGACCAATCGACAAAGTGATAACCAGTATCTGGGACAGCAGTAACAGCGGTACCATCTGAACCATAATTAATAGTTTGAGTGGTGGAACCAGTGAGTGAACCATGAGCGCCAGCCGTATAATCTAGAGTATAAACATTAATAGCAAAATTAGCGGTCACAGAAACATCTGCAGTCACATTTGTATCGGTTCTAGGGTTATCAGTTGAAGCATCAGACCAATCGACAAAGTGATAACCGAGAGCGGGAGTGGGCGTGACCGCGGTGCCATCATTACCACGAACTATGTCCTGTGTTGAGGAACCAGAGATAGAACCATTCAGGCCAGCAGTATAAGACAATGTAAAAATATCTACTGCCCCGGTATAGACAAGTTGTAATTCATTACCGGAAACCTGAATACTAAATTCACCATTACTTGTGTTACCAGAAATATCATTTGTAAAGCCAGTAGCATCCAAATTAAAACTACTGGTAGCAAAACCACTAACACCATTTGAAGTACTGGCAATTGTCCATGTGTAAGTAGAATATTTATCAAAATTAATAATATTACCGGAAATATTACCAGCAGTTAAGCTTGTAATATTAATATTGAATTTATTTCCTGAAGTGGCAGTAATATTTAAAGCACCAGAAATATTTTCTAAATCCCAGCCTGGGTCTGTTCCCATAGAACCGGTGGCATCATTTATCTCCCAAGTATAATTACCGCCACCGGCATAACTGACATCCCCAATATTATTTATTGTGCCTGGACTCTCGCCTGGAGAAATTGAACTACCATTATCTACGGTTAAGTTACCATTCACCGTACCCTCACCTTTTAAAATTTGACCATTAGCTAAGACTAAATCTGTTGCCGCATCTAAACCTGTGGTATCGAGAGTTGCACCACTAATAACATCCACTACCGTAGAAGATGCAATATTATTATTACCAACACCAGATAAAGATAAAGTACCGGTAGTAACAGTGGTCGTGCCGGTATGAATATTTAAGCCGGAAAGAATTAATTCACCAGAACCAATTTTATTTAATGAGCCAATACCACTTAATACTCCGCTGTAAGTGGTATTACTATCATTATTGCCGACACTCAATTCGATTGCGCCTGAACCTTGATTAACTAAGGCAATATTTTTGGCCCCAGATAATCCACCTAAGGTAAAAGCGGTATAACTACCATCTGAGCCAAAATATAATCTACCGGTAGTGGTGGCAATAGAATTTAAAGTACTATTTTGTAAAGCTAATTCATTTTTTAAGGTTAATATGGCATTAGAGGCAAAAAGTGTATCCCCGGTAAACGTATTTGCCCCACTTAAAGTTAAATCCGCAAGGTTATGACTTATTGTTATACCTCCGGGACCACTTAAAACACCTGCCAACTCATAATCATTTGGATTACCAGTGGATCCGGTTTTAAGATAACCACTTTCTATAACGATATTATTTGTAATAGCATTGGCACCAAGTAAATTTACACCGGCTGATAGCTGTGCACTGGTGCCACTTTCCTCTTGCAAATACAAAATACCTGTACCCAAAGAATCTTTATTGGACATAGCTATAGTTGAACCAATATTAAGAATATTTCCAGAAAAACCAGAATTCGCTACAAAAAGACTCATGGTAAAACCACCAGTACCAATATGCATTATTGACGCCGCACTGCCATTAAAAGAACCGTAGAAACCACCATTACCACTGATAGTAGTAGTACCCACCCCCACCTCAACGGAGTTGGAAATCCTTCTATTATTTAAAGTTAAGGTAGAACTATCATTTAAAATTAATGTGCCTAGACCCAAAGACGTAATTGTATCACCAGCTACACCGGCAGTGGCATTAGTGGTACCGGCATTAGCAGTAACTCCACCAGCAAAAGTATTATTTTTAGACAAAGTTAATTTACCACTACCCTCCTTAACCAAATTCCCAGTCCCGCTAATAATTCCACTCAAAGTCAAAGTCTGTCCACTATTTGTGACGGTGATTGTACTGGTGGAATTAATATTTATGTCCAAACTTATTGTGTTTGAGGTAGTAGCTGTGCTATCAGTTATGTTCCCGACTAATTCAATGGGATTACCCCCTAAAGAAAAACCAGTAGCGTCAAAAGTAATATCGGTAAAAACCGTAGATGTGGCAAAATCATTATTATTAGTTCTACGCACAGTACCGGTAAAATGAAGACTATCAGTAGAAGTGGGGGCCACATCGCCTACCCAGTTAGCTGGCGTCAACCAATTAGTATCAGCTCCACCTCCGTCCCAAGTCACAGTGGCGGCCTCAACTGAAAAAATACACGAAAAAAAACCTATAATTAAAAATAGTGTAACAAAAATAATCTTTCCAAATGATTTTTTGTATGAAAAAGTCAAAATTATATTATTAATGAATAATTTACTGTTACAATACCCCCTTTTATTATACTATAAGTAAAATCCTAAGCAATGTAAAATTATCAATAAATTTATCACTTTTAGCATACTCATTATTTCTTGACAAAATATGAATATGGGATACTCTGAAACAAGAAGCCCTTTAAAAATGGAGGTATATCATGAATGATAAACTAGCTGGAATTCAAAACATTTGTGCCATTATTACGCCCTTTAGCAAAACAGGTGAAAAGATTGATCATAATGACCATGAACGTCATCTGCATTGGCTAAAACAAAATGGGGTACAGGCGATAGTGTCACTTGGCACCACCGGGGAAAGCGCGACAATACCATTTGGTGAGCACACAAAAACAATCACTGATGTGGTACATTATTCTCCCCTGCCAGTTATTGCAGGAGCGGGAGCAAACAGCACAGATGAAGCAATCCATCTGACGGAACAAGCGGAAAGATCTGGGGCAATGGCTATTCTTTCGGTCACACCTTATTACAATAAACCGAATCAGGAAGGACTGTTCAGACATTATGCAAAAATTTACAAATGTACTGGATTGCCAGTTTTGCTTTATAATGTGCCGAATAGAACAAAGGTCAATTTAGAAATTAACACCGTACTTCGATTACGAGATAAATTTCATAACTTTGCCGGCATTAAGGAGGCGTCAGATAATCTCGCCGCCGTCCAAAAGTATATCTGTGAAGGTGTCCCGGTATATTGTGGAGAAGATGCCTTGAATTTTGTTATGCTTTGTCTTGGAGCAAAGGGAGTGATTAGCGTGGTCTCAAATTTTGCACCAACAATTGTGATGAGTTTGATCCATGAGGTGCAAAAAAACAGACTGACAACGGCAAGATTAATCAATAATCAAATGGTTGGCTTAGCCAAAATGGCCTTCATTGATACTAATCCCATTCCGACAAAATTTATTTGCTCTAAGCTTGGTTTTTGTGAAAATTCATTGCGACTACCTCTGACTATCTTGTCAAAGGAGAAACAACGAATCGTTCTCAAGCTACTGAAAAATATTTAAAAAATATGTCATATATAATTGTGACTGGTCCTATCCCCCGTTCTTTAAAAAGAACGGGGGATTATTTATATGCATCTATTAATTACTCAAAAATATTTGCCAGATAGGTGTCTATTTCCCTTTGGTCCATATCTAAAAAATCTATTCCCTGTCGATGAAGTGTTGTGGCAAGCCCCACACCCACAAATCTCCAGTGCCATGGTTCGTATTGATAATAAATATTATTTTTTGGATAAGAAAGAATAAACCCATATTTATATGCATTATTTTCTAACCACGCAAAAGCAGATGTTTCTCCAAAACCAATTTCGAGATCTGCTAAAAGTCCTTCGGTTGTAATATCTACAGCTGTACCTAATTGATGTTCAGAATAACCTTGATCAGCAGAAAATTGATTAGCACCAGTACCATAAATCATCAAATAATCATTTTTTAATGTAGACTGTGTGCCAAAAGAGCGATAAGCGGAAACAATTTTAAGAGAGATACCATCACCACTGGCCTTCTCAAACATACGCTGCAAAAAAGGTAAAGCAGAAGTGTGAAATTGAAAACCTTTTGTCAAATCATACAAATACTTATCACTAATATATTTTAAACTCATTGGCACATAATTATCACTTAAAAAATATACCTTCGAATATTTCTGTAGCAATTCTTTATCAGTTTTAGAAAGTTTTCGTAATGAATCAACAGATCCAACAATATCATTGATACTTTCCTTTAATGAATTACTTTGAGCATCAATATCAATTGTGGTAGAGGCCAGACCAATTTCTAGGTTGGCAATTCTCTGATTTAGCATCTGTATGCTATTCATTAAATCTTTGATACTTTGCGCCTGAGAATAAAAAAAATAAATAACGACAGAAACAAGGATAATTACACCAAAAAACCATAAAAATTTTTTATATTCTAAATATTTATTAACAAAATATTCCATAATAAGAGTATATCACTCTTCACCATTTAAACAAAAGTAACTTCTGTTATTAAACTTATCCTTTATTACTTATTTTTATAATACTCAAAAATAGCCTTGATACCCGCTAAATTCCTGTCCCATTCGGTGGTCTCATGGGTTGTAAGCTCTACGGTTATTGCCGGTATATTTATTGAAGCCAGCCAACCTTCGGCATCACCAGTAATTTGATAGCCACTAAATGATCTAATGGCCGGATAGCCAGAAGTACGTGAATAGGCATTCATAATTTCCAGAGTTTCCGTAAGAATACCAGCTTTGCATTCAGAAGCATATACGGCACTAGATTGACTATGCCAAAAAATTACTGCTGACGGTTTATCCTTAATAATAAAATCTCTGATAGCCTTGGTTTCTGGCTCAGAAAAGGCCATTGTTCCGGCACTCACAATATTTCCCTTCCAGGTACTAGTGGCCTGCCACTTACAATCAAAGTTTCGATTTAAATCTACATTATGAGCATTGACTCGCCCAGGCACTTCAGACACATTGCTCAAAACATCAGTTAGACTAAAACGTCCTTCCTTACCAATCACTTTGTATACTCCATCGGGATTAGCAGATGGAATAACCGAAACCGTTATATTTTGTGGAATGACTTCTGGATTAATATTGAGATAATCAATAAATTGATAAGCCAAAAGCACACTATTCCATTCATAACCACCGTGTATACCTCCGACAAAAATAATATGTATATTACCGTCCCCAAAAATATAAGATTTGATTGCTCGCCCTTCCACCGAGGTACCAATAACAGTTTCCTTTGTATTCAGATTATTTTTAACCAGAACTTCTGGTACTGACTTTTCTTTATTAAAGAAAAAATACAAAAAAATACTCACAAAAAAAACAATAAAAATAAATATTACAATAGTGATGCGCTTCATAAGTGACACCTCTTATTTAGAGTAGTATTTGAGTAGAGCTTGAATACCAGCCAAATTTTTATTCCACTCTACATCTTTATGATTTGTAAGAAGAATACTAATGGCAGGAATTTTAATCTTGGCCAACCAATTTGTCATATCACCGGTGGTTTCATAGAAATTAAATTCCTCATTGGATGGATAGCCAGAAGCTGTAGCAAAGAGGTTTGTTAATATTTTTGTCTCTGGTAAAACTCCTGTGTGACAATTTGAGGAAAATACTCCGCCGGCAGCACTATACCAAACCACTACGGCTTTTGGATTTTGCTTTTCAATATAATTTTTTATCGCCAAACTCTCCGGCTCAGAAAATGCCACACTTCCGCCACTCACGGTTTTGTTTTGCCAAACAGCTTTAGCTTGCCAATCACAATCAAAGTTACGATTTAAATCTACATTATTAGCATTAAAACGGCCTGGTATTGTATCCGCCTCTACCACCGGCACATCAGCCGACGTAAAACTACCCACCGTACCGACAACCTTATTCAAACCATCAGGATTCAAAACTGGTATAACTGTCACTTTTACATTGGCTGGAATTACACTCGGATTTGCCTTTAAATAATCCATGGCTTCAAAGGCCACTAAGACTGTATTCCATTCATACCCACCGTGAATTCCACCCACAAATAAAAGTTCAGTTTCACCCGTACCAAAATGATAAGCTGTTATATTACGTCCTTGTACAGACTTTCCAATAACAGTTTCAAGACTATTAGTGCTGGTGGCTGTGGAACTAGCTACGACTGGAATAGTGGTGGCATTATTTTGTTCACCAACTACGATTAGATTATTAGAAGAATTTATAAAATAATAAATACCAATACCAATAAGAGCAACTATGACAAATATAATAATTATCTTTTTCATAATGCTCATTATACCATTTCTAAAAAAATAAATATAGCTAAGAATCAATAGCTAGAATTCTGATTCATTTCATCAGTAAATACCACTAACCTTTCGGAATAACTTTTTTTATCCTTATTCCAGACTCCTTGACAAGTTACAAGATTCAAGTGTGCTTTTCCGTCATCAGATGTAAATACGCTCACGGCGTCATCATTTTCTCCATAGACAACAGACTCCCGTACAATAAAAGTTATAATTTCCCCTTTTTCGTCCTCAATATATATTTGATCCCCTTTTTTTAATTTAGACAGATTATCAAATACAGCTGGTATATTATTTTTCCAACCGTAATGTCCAGAGATGACAGCACTGCCTACCTCGCCCGGCCGAGGTCCCAAATAATACCAAGCCACATTAGCTGGACCTTTTGGTATATCCATAGATCCATCTGAAGTAACACCGACGAATTCAACTTCGGCCATCACATTTATGGTGGGTATCGTCAGTTTGACTGGTTGGCCAAAAATTGGGATTACTAATCTGGAAACTCCTCCCCTGTTCAATAGATCTATCTGTTCGCGAGACAGAGACTTTGTGGGTGACGCTAAATTAGAATCAAACCAGGAAAAAACAATCATAAACGAAAAAATAACCACCATAGTACACACGATCAGTAGTATCAACCAATTTAATGGTATTTTAGATCGTATAGTGGTGGCCATTTTTTTATTATATTTCCCCTAAAACACTACTTACATCATTTTCTTTCTAAGAGCAAGAATAAGAGCAATCAATGATAGAGCCAACAATCCAGATAGGATGTAAATAATATTATCAGTACTTACACCAGTATTTGGTAAGCCCGGGCTTAGAACAGTTACAATGGCAGGTGAAAAGTCTGTGGCAATCAAACCGTTGGCACTGCCCTCGGCCATGCCGATATTTGAAGTAGTTTGATTAATATTTGTCTGACAAATAAATGACCAAGTTTCATTGTTCTCTAATAAATTGTTCTTGTTAAGGTCACCTGGATGTCCAATAACACGACCCGGTAAACCGGTACATTTATCATCAGTAACTTTGACATTACTTAACGGAGCGGTGCCGGGATTAGTAACGATATAGGAATAAGTGACTGCTCCTCCTCCAACTGGAAGAATAAATATATTAGGTCTCTTAACAATATGGATTAATGGTGGAATAATTGACTTACCTACAACAACAGTGGCATTGGCTGTATCACAAATGGAAGCTGAACTGCTAATATTACGAGCTTTACCACAAGCGGTCACCGTATCTGTTTCAGTTTCAGCTACTACTTTGGTACATTTGTATACCCACTCTTCATCTAAATCTAGTATTGAGTCATTGTTATCATCACCATCAATAAAACTTACAGGACTACATTTATTATCATTAACAGAGACATCAGTCACGGCAACTACACCGATATTTGTAACCATGTAAGTATAGGTCACCGATCCAGGACCAGCTGGTAAGTTTAATGGACTAGGTATTTTTGTCACATTAATAAGTGGATAAACTGAAGGAACATTCTGTGAACCTCCACCGACACTCGGTGTAATTGTACAAGTTGGTCCAGTAATACTATCAGTACCAGCAAAAGTCACATCACCCCCTTTAGCTAAAGCTCGGCCATTTAAGGTTACGCCAGTGCCAAAATGAACACCTGTACCAGAGATAATTGTTCCTATAAATGAAGAGCTATTACCAAGCGTGGCCAATGATCCAACTCTCCACCATACATTACAAGGGTCACCACCAGTAATTGATGAACCTACTGCGGTGTTAATTGCTGTCACTGTCTTAAAAACCCAAGTACCAGTCGTTCCAGTAAGAGTAAGATTTCCTGTGAGGCCGAAGGTGCCAGCGGAACAATAAAGACCGGGCGGGAGAGAAAGACCACCTAAGTCCGTTCCATCAGCGTCAATACCAGGGAGACCGGTAGACGGCTTAATACAATTCGCGTCTGCGTTCGTCGCTGCGTCGAGTGCCCCGAATGCAGTGAGGGTATTAGCCTGAACAGCAGCATTCAAGAGTGTCGTGGGCGCTGGAGGAGCTCCGAGTGTTGCAACTGCATCAGAAGAATATATTGTGCCACCAACCATTGCGGTAGTTAATGCGGTAATGGCAGCACCAGTACCGTTATTTTCGACGTCTCCAGTTATAGTGGTAACTGTTCCTGTTATTCCCGTTTGGGCTAAAACAGAAAAAGTACCCGCAGCTCCAAGAGACGGCGAAGTTGCCGCCAACACCGTAGTTGACCCAATAAGACCAAACACAAACACGACCACTAACACTACCGTCGAAATTTTACTAAAGATTTTCATATGTTTTTATTTTTATAATTATTTTATAATTAATTGATAATTTTCTCGACCGTTTTACTTATATTGATAAATTTAACCAACAAATATTTTTTAATAAAATTAGATTACTTTATCACTGACACTTTATTATACCACAAATATCAAATTACTATTTTTAATAGGTGGATAACTAAACAAATGTCCCTCTAATTCTATTCTATTTACGTTTCTATTTCTCTATTATTTTCAGAGTAACTGACCCATTACTCCCACCGGTAAAACCCGCGGGCAAAATTTTAGTATTTTCCTTAACCTCAATAACTTGAATGTGATAATTCTGAAAGTTAAAATCATCTCCAGTTTTTATATTTTTACTGATATTATCGGTTTGGGAAGTTAAATATATAATACCAGAGCCATTCTGAATATTTGCAACACCAATTCTAATATTATCTTTAAAACCTTGTGTCCCTTCTGTTATAGTAATAAGGTTGGAATCAATAACAACTTTAGGGGTTGAATTAGAAAAAAAATAAATAAAAACCCCAATGACAACTAAAACTATAATAGTCCAACCAAATATTTTGCTTAAAATTTTAGTTTTCATTATAACCTAAACCTTAATCCATTAATTATGGACACTTACGGCATATACCGGACCAACTATTAAGTGATGTAACTGACGTCTTATTTGCATCTGTATAGCAACCACTTAAACTTTTTTGCGACCCACTAGAAGAATAATATGTTCCACTGCATTGCCAATTAGAACCACAGCCGGTTGAAATGCAGGTGCTGGTTTTACTTCCCGTGCCACCGGTAGTGCCGGTAGTATATGACGACGGTGTGCCGCTGTAATAAACAGCAATCCAAATAAATATGATTATCAGAATAATCCAAGTAACCGCCTCACTTCGTTTTTGTTCTGCCTGCTTGAGATAATTAACCACCGCGGCCGAACCATCAGCTGTGGGTACAGATTGGGCAACCGGAGCCGCCGGTACAACTTTTGGTTTCGTATCATTTTCTAAACCCCCAAATACAACGTATAAAAAGACTTGCCAAAAAATGCTAACGATTATCAGATAAGAAATGACAGCCAAAATAACATAGAAACTTGTAATGTCAAAAATATTTCCGCCAGTCTGGAAAAAATCATAGTAGGTCTGCCAGTCAGTTAACAGAACAAAAGCAATAAGGAGAAGCGGTGGCGCCCAAAAGAATACTTTCCCTACCCGATAATACCACTTACTTTCCAAAAATGATTTTTTAATAGACATAAATTTTTATTAAAACTGATATATGTAATTATAGCATTTCAATAATATTAGGATAGTAAGTCCAAACCCACTAAGATGAGTGTAAGAATAGAACCATTAATATAGGACTAGAAATTACTGTTCAAATATTTACCAGCAACACTTAATGCAAATGAAGGTAATATTATAAAAACTGTTGTAAACAAAAGTTTGATTAATATTTGAGAAATATCAGAATCTGGCTTATCTGGCCCTGAGCCGGTTAAAACCACCAAAATTCCTACAATTCCAAAAATAATAGACGAATAAATAAATATTTTTGTGGCTACTTTTTGCATGGTTTTAGTATATCAATTAAAAAACCTTCAGCAAAGTGCTCCAGTAGCTAGAAAAGTTTAGAAACTATTTTGCATAAAAAATACCACCCACAAGGATTTCTCCAGGTGGGTGGTATGGTTAAAAGATCAGGCTTCAGTTCTCCACACATTGCCATTGAACGCTTTTTTGCCCAGGAATTCAGTGATAGGTTTTCCGAAGTAGACAGAAGGCATTCTACTTATAGTTATGGAATTGATCTCCACGTTATCTTTCAAAAGAGTGTTTGGATCACCAGAATTTGCAACCCAAACATCACCATCCTTAATTTTTTCTGTACCTTCGAGTTTTCGAAATGACACAATACATAGTTTCTTCATTTTTACTCCTCATTAAGGTTTACTGTTCTAATTCACAGACTACTCTTTTTTATAAAATTTGCAAATAAAAGTTCTATACCCAACTAAGGTGTAAAAAAATACTTAAATAAAATAGGGTTATTTTTGAGGCTCCGTGGGTAGGGATAGAAATAATACTGAGCTATTATTTATTTACTTTAGGGAGTTGTGTGATACCGTCATGCATTTCCATATGGCAATTAGCGCAGACAAGAACACATTTTTTAATTTCCTTCTCTATCTTCTCCCAAGAACGGGTCAAACCTCGTGACGAAAGATCAAAATTTTTCTTGCTAGGATTAATATGGTGAAAACTAAGTGCTCGCTGACACTTGCTATAACCACATAACATACACTTATTACCTTTAGATGTTCTTGCCATTTCACGAAGTTTTCTTCTTCTTCGTTTAACGGCTTCTCGCATATAAACAGCACGGTCGGCAAAACATCACATCTACTTTATTTTTTTTTGATTTCTTGCTAGTATAGATAATTCCTTAGTAAAAGTACTGTTCATTAAACAATTAAATATGTAAATGATTTTTAAGCTCCGTGGTAGCTCAGCGGTAGAGCGATCGCCTGTAAAGTTCTTGCAGCTTTCATAAGAAATTATGATCGAATAATGAGGTGAATTCGGGGAAATCCCAAAGCGGACAATCCCGAGCCGAGACAAACAATTATGTTTGTAAGGTGTAGAGACTATCCTTTAATGGAGTAGTTCTCCGATATATATTGGAGCACGAAGCCCCTCAATCCTTAATCTTGTAAAAGAAAGGGTATGATATAGTCCACGCCACTAGTAATAGTGAATTAAGTGTAAGCGATTGGTCGTAGGTTCGATCCCTACCCACGGAGCTTAGAAATTATTCGAAAAAATAAAGAGAAGAATTTATTATCTTTTTATTGGTAATTCTAGATAAAAAGTAGAACCTTTGTTTATACCTTCTGACTCGGCCCAAAGTTTTCCTTTATTATGTTCCACTATCTTACGAGCAGTATAAAGCCCCAGACCTAAACCTCCAGCGTCCACCACCTGAGCATTTTTGGCACGAAAAAAATGCTTAAATATATTTTTTTTATCAAAATAACCCATACCAATACCGCTATCATTAATTTTTAAAACAAGATAGTCTCTATTTACTTCAAACGAAATGTTAATTTTACCGTTCGCTGGGGTATATTTTATAGCATTATCCACCAACATATCAACGGCAAACTGAATTCTTAATTTATCCACTACAACTAATGGTAAATTATCTTTTGGGGTGATAAAAAAATTAATATTTTTATCTTTAATCATTGCCAAATTCTTATTAAAAGAAGCATCAATAAGCTCCTCTAAAGAAACAGCTTCCGGGGCATGTTCTAGCTTGTTATCAAACCGCGCAAAACCCACTAGCAAATCTATAATCTCCATCAAACGATCGTTAGCTTTTTGCATTTCCATTAATAAATCCTCTTTTTCTAGTAAAGTAAGATCTTTTTGTAACAGATTTATGCTCCAACGAATTCCTGTTAATGGAGTTTTAATCTTATGGGTAACAATGGTAATAAACTGATTTATAATTTTATTATTCTCAATTTCCCGATAAATAAACAAAAGAATAATAAAAATAATTAAAACACCAGAAATAGCCAATACTCCCGAATTACCAAGTGGTGCTAAGTATGAAAAATCCTTCAAAAAATTAATTGAGGTTAAAAAAAATAAAGTCAAAAACAAGAAAAAAATAAAGAGAAATGTGCTACTTTTTTTCATAACTGAACTAATTATAATACATAAAGACTTTTTGTGCTATACTGGTGTTATTAATAATTTAACTTAAATATTATGGGATTTTTTGATGATATATTTTTTGGTGGCACAGCAAAACCACGTGTAACCGATAAGGAATTTAAAAAAGTTCGCAGTGATATGGCGAATCAGGGTTTTAGTAAAATCCAAAGAGACCGGGCAGAAGCTATTTTTAAACCAGATATGTATGAAAAAAATACACCCGCTCATGGTCACGGTCTAGAAAAGGGAGAAATTGACGCCCGTATAAAATGGCTACGAGAAAATAAGTCTAAACACAATTTTAATGATCATCAGATAGCTGAGATGGAAACCGATCTTAAAAAAAGATTGTAAAATCCTAGTGGTATAAAACATCAATCGTATCTTGCGCAATCTGTTTCATCTCATCCGTTTTTCTAACCAAAACTTTTACTTTTGAATCTGTGGCGGAAATATCAGCATCCACTCCTATGCTCTGATTATTTTTTTCATTATTTATTTTTACCCCTAACACTTCTATTCCCTGACACACTCTTTCTCTAATTACAAATGATCGCTCACCCACGGTGGCGGTAAAGATCAAAGTATCCAAACCATCTAAGGCTACGAAATACGCCCCGATATATTTTTGTAATTGATACACATACATATCGAGAGCCAGTTTGGCCCGAGCATCACCCTGCTTTTCTAAAACCAACAAATCTCGAACGTCTGAACTCTGCCCGCTCACGCCCAAAAGACCACATTTTTTATTCAAGTATTCCTTTAATTTATCACCCTTAAAAAAACCCAGATTATCAGAAATCAAAGCCACTATACCAGGGTCGATATTTCCACCTCTAGTAGCCATCATCACCCCCTCAAGTGGAGTATAACCCATAGAATTTTCGACACTTTCTCCATTCTTTATGGCCGTTATACTTACTCCACTCCCGATATGACAAATAATTAATTTTTGTGGGGCCAAACCCTCTGCTTTAAGTTTGCCGAGAACTGATTTTACTGATGTGCCATGATAACCATATCTTTTAAGTTGATATTTTTTCACATCCTCAAACGGCAAACCATAATTAGCGGCCTTAACCGGTATCGTCTTATGAAAATCACTATCTGATACACCCACTAAAGGAATATCTTTAAATATTTTCTTCAGACTCAATATGGCTTCATAAGTAGGCATAATGTGAAGTGGGGCGTCACGCAAGACTTTTTTTACCTCCTTGATATAATCATTATCAATTAATTTATCTGCTTGGAAAAATTCTCCTGGGGCAACAATACGAATACCAATGCCGGCAATTTCTTCTTTTCCGGAAATAATCCCTAATTTAGTAAAAATATCTAAGCCATATTCTAAAGAATTTTTATAATCTCGCTCCGTAATCTTTTTCTCGTCCTTTTTATCAGCTACAAACAAGGTACTAATAAAATCCAGTCCACTTTCGGACATTTCCAAATGTAAAAAAGCTAAACATTTTTCTTTGGTATAAATAGCCAACTTTTCCGAGGCGCTTCCCCGATTTACAATTAAATATTTTTTTTCCATGACCAATTTAAAATTTCTTCCGGATCATCACCCACTTTCATAATATAATCTTTATGATCCTTAATTTTATTCTGATAAATTAACACCAACTGATTAGCTTTCTCCTGATCTATCACCCCATTTTGCGCTACTTTTTCTATAGCTTCAATAAATAAATTATAACGGTCAGTTTTATTTCGAATATGAAGATCTAAAGGCGTGGTGGTAGAACCGCTCTCCATATAACCATGAATAGAAATGCGACCCAAAGCATTTACAAAACGAAATAAAGTTTTTTCCAGAGTATCAGCATAACCATGAAAGTTAAAAATAACTGGTTTATCCTTCGTAAAATATCTCTCAAAATCAATTTCCGAAATTTTATTTTCATGACCAACAGTATTTGGAGAAATTTCCACGACATTTACAAAACGAACCTTCACTTCTGGGGCTTCCTGCTTCAGTAAATCAATAGCAGCCAGAGCTTCCTTTACCAAATATTGTCCGCAACCAGCAAACACTACGTCTGGATTATCTTCACTGGCAAAATCCCAGATAGATAAACCGTCCTCCACTTCTCTTTTGGCTTCGGTGGGAGTTAGCCAGATTGGCTCGATGGTCTTTTCCACCACAATCACATTGATCTCATTTTTAGACTGCAAACATTTTTCCGCAACTAACACGGACTCATTGGCATCTGCCGGAAAATAAAGATTTATAAAATCATGATTCTTATTTAAAAGTTCATCCATAAAACTCGGATTCTGATGAGAAAAACCGTTATGTTCCTGACGCCAACCGGTTGAAGTCAAAATATAATTAAAGGATGGCACATCTCCACGCCACTCAGTTTTTCTGGCCACCTTTAGAAACTTACTGTATTGATCAGCCATACTGGAAATAATTGGGATAAAAGCTTCATAAGAAGCAAAGAAAGAAAAGCGGCCTGTCAAAGTATAGCCTTGAGCCAATCCTTGAAGTGATTGTTCAGAAAGCATTTCAATAATTCTTCCATCACGTGACATATCCTTATCCCATTCTTCTATCTTGCCCACAAAAGATCTGGTGGTTTCTTTAAACATATCTTGCAAGCGATTAGAATAAGTTTCATCCGGTGAAAATAAGCGGAAATTTCTTTTCGTTTGATTTAATTTTGTCACTTCTGCCAAATATTCACCGATCTTTTTCATCGCTCCGGCTGATGTCTCCCCCGCTTTAGCTATCTTGGTTTCCAAATTGTCAGTATTTGGCAAAATCAGGTCTCGACTGGTATCACCTTTTTTAATACCAAAAGTAATTTGATTATCACCCATCCTCAAACCTTCTTTTGGCACATTATCCAAAATATCTTTTGTAAAACCAGACAGTGAATCAAACAATTCCTCAAACTTATACGAATGCAGCCATTTCTCTACTTGTTTTAATTGATATTTATCAGTTTTGGTTTCCTTACCCACTACTTGATGTGACAAGCAATTTCCTTCAATTTTATCTCCACTACCTTCTATTTTTGATCCTTTTAAGTATTTAATACCAGTCCAACCCTTTGGGGTTTTCATTACAATCATGGGAAATCTGAAATAATCATCCAACGCTCGAGTAGGATTTTCCCTAGCCTCTTTTTGGATTTTACGAATCGATGTATAGGCTTGATCAAGAGCTTTGACCATCTTCTCATAAACTTTATCACCTTTTCCCTCTACAATAATTGGTTCGTAACCATAACCTTTAAATAAAGATTTCAAATCAGAGTTTTTCATTCGGCCAAAAATTGTCGGCCCAGAAATCTTGTAACCATTTAAATGCAAAATAGGCAAAACGACTCCATTTTTAGCGGGATCAATAAATTTATATAAATGCCAAGCAGTGGCCAATGCTCCAGTCTCCGCTTCACCATCACCTACTAAACAAGAAACAATCAAATCTGGATTATCAAGTACGGCTCCATAAGCAGTGGATAAAGAATAACCGAGTTCTCCTCCTTCCAAAATCACGCCGGGAGTCATGGGACTCGAGTGACTGGGAAAACCATACGGCCAACTAAAATTTTTCGTAATGTAAGAAATACCGGCTTCATTTACCTCGGCTTCCTTATAATATTTACCAAGCGTTCCTTCCAAAAAAACATTTGACTGGATGGCGGGAAAGCCGTGACCAGGACCCAACACAAACATCATATTGGCACCAGTTTTGATAATCAAATTATTCAAACAAGCATAAACAAAGTTAATGCCCGGACAAGTGCCCCAGTGTCCTAATAACCGAGATTTTATATCATCAAAAGTAAGTTTATCCTTTAGTAAAAAATTATTTTGTAAATAAATCTGCCCAACCGAAAGATAGTTTGTGGCCCGCACAAACTTCTTAATTTTTTCAATTTCACTATTCATAGACACAATTATATCATAATGTGCTATAATTGTGGAATGTTAAAAGAAACAAAACCATTGGTTCAAAAAAATACGCAGAATGTTACTGGCCTTCATCTAGGAATTTTTGGTGACTTTGCTCATATTCGCGGTGATGTTTCCAAAATAAACGGTAATGTCAGTATTCATAAAATCAAAGGTGATGCTTCTAAAATTTCCGGTAGGATTGATGGCGTCTCTGGCGATGTTAGTAATATAAACGGTGATGTAACAGATATTATTGGTGATACGTCTAATATTAGTGGCTTAATTTCCCCGATTGCTGGTGATATCAGTGGAATCGTGGGCAATGTCTCAAACATTTCTGGTGATGTGACTAAAATTCGAGGAGATGTCAGCAAAATATCCGGTAACGTTTCCAATCTGATTGGTAATGTGGATGACCTGTCTGGTGACGTCAGCAAGCTCAAAGGTAATATTACTGATCTTTCCGGCTATGTCAGCAACATTTCTGGTTTTGTCACAAATATTAAAGGTGATGTCTCAAATATTTTTGGTGATGTGACGGGGTTGGAAGGTGACGCCACTGGCTTATCCGGTGATGTCCGAGAATTGTTAAAAAAGAAATAATTAATTATGGAAGGTAACTTTGTAGAACAAAACAATGGCACGGAACGATTTCCGAATCAAGAAGAAATAAAAAAAATATTTGAAATAATTTTAAAAGGAAAAGAATATAAGGAATTACGTATAGAAAGTGACGCACAAGGAGTATCTCTATATGAAATTGAAGTTATCTTAGAAAACGGAGAAAAGATAGAATATAACTTTCAAAGAGCTGATTATGATTATAAAAATTCCTCCTTACCTGCTAATGCCAGATTCTCAGCTTCAATCCACATGACCAATTATAATACTGATAATATTCCCTTTTCTGGTGAATGTGTAGCCAATTATATTGATGGCAAGTGGGAATACCTTTCATAAATTAATAATATAAAAATAAAAAACCCGAGTCACAATTAAGTGCAACCCGGGTTTTGATTTTTGATGTTTTTAACATCACTACTTTTTCTCTCGAAAAATTACAGTATAATTAACCCCAAACTGACCGCCAGCTTCTGAGACACAAGCAACAACCTCCAAATTTGTATGGGATGCGAGTATTGTAGATAATGCTAATCTAAATTGACCTCCAGCTAAGTTAAAACCATAAATACCATTTTTATAATCACGAACGTAACCATCAAATGCCTCATCAACAGGTTGAGACAATTCGCTAATTACTTTTTGATTTAAATTAGACTTTTTTCTTTCATTTCTCTCATTACCGAGAACCCAAAAAGTAATAAAAAATAATAATAGTATTAAAAGTACAACAAAAGTACTGTTAAAAACATGAGCGACTCTATCTGTATTATCTTTCATTTAATTCTCCTTCTCCTAATTTCACTATTATAGTGTCAAACAACTTAGATTAATCAAATGATCAATCCTTCCTTTTCTCTTTATTTTATATACCTATTCACACAGTTTGTCAAACACTTTCTTTATTATCCAAAATATGCTTTAATAGGGACTCGGAAATGCGCTTCGGCGCTTTTAATTTGTAAATAATATGCAAATCAGAAATATCGCAATAATCGCTCACGTGGACCATGGTAAAACAACTTTGACGGATGCCTTGATGAAACAAGCCGGAATGGGAGAAGAAGGAGTGTCCATGGACTCAAACAAACTCGAACTCGAGCGTGGTATTACTATATATGCCAAAAACACTTCCATTTACTATAAAAATACCAAAATCAATATTGTAGATACTCCTGGTCATGCTGATTTTGGTTCTGAAGTGGAACGCGTGCTACGTTCAATAGATACTGTGCTTTTAGTGGTAGACGCTCAAGAAGGCCCCATGCCCCAAACCAGATTCGTGCTTAAAAAATCACTTGAACTTGGTTTGAAACCAATAGTGGTTATAAATAAAATTGATAAAAATGCCGCCAAACCAGAGTGGGCTCATGAAGCGGTTTTGGAATTATTTATGGAACTGGGAGCCAATAATGAACAATTGGATTTCCCCACTATTTATGCCATTGGCCGAAAAGGCGTGGCAATGAAAAATCCAAATGATGAACAAAAAGATTTAACGCCACTTTTAGATTTAATTTTAAAAAAAGTTCCGCCCGCTTCAAAAGCCGGTGATGAAAAACTGCCTCTGACCGCTCAGATTTTTAATTTGGCTTATGATAATTTTATGGGTCGTCTCGCTATTTGCCGAATCTATAAAGGCACCCTGAAAAGTGGCCAAAGAATTTTTTCCAAAACTCATGAAGGCGCTTCTCGACCATTTAAAATTACCAAACTTTTTACTTTTGAAGGTTTAAAGAGAAAAGAAGTGGAGGAAGCGGTGGCGGGTGATATTGTTTTATTTGCGGGATTGGATGACGCTTATATTGGCGAAACTGTCTGTGAAGATGAAAATCAAAAGACTTTACCGTCCATTAATATTGATGAACCAACAATTTCCCTAAACTTTTTGGTGAATGATTCCCCTTTTGCCGGACGCGAAGGTAAATTTGTTACTGGCCGTCAAATTCGCGAACGTCTAGAAAGAGAATTGGAAATAAACGTCGGTCTTAAAATTGAATTTACAGCGGAGACCATGAAAGTGTATGGCCGTGGTGAATTGCATATTGCCATTCTCATTGAAAATATGCGCCGAGAAGGTTTTGAATTACAAGTTTCCCAACCTCAAGCCATTATCAAAGAGATTGCCGGTGTAAAATCCGAACCATATGAAGAAGTGACGATTGATGTTCCTGAAGAAGCTTCCGGAGTGGTGATCGAAAAACTGGGCAAGCGCCGAGGTATTATGCATGATATGAAAACAAAAGATGGCCAGGTCAGAATGGTTTTTGAAGTACCCACCAGAGGTCTCTTAGGTTATAAAGGACAATTTATTGTGGACACCCGTGGTAACGGAATTTTATGCAGTCGCTTCACCGGTTTTAAACCTTTTGCCGGAGAAATACAGAGACAAGAATTTGGAGCAATGGTTTCCATGATGGCCGGTAAGTCCTCCGCTTTTGCTTTATGGAATTTGCAAGAAAGAGGAGTTCTATATATTGGACCGGGAACTGAAGTTTATGAAGGGATGATTATTGGCAATGTGACCAAAGGTGAAGATATGGATGTAAACCCCATCAAAGGAAAAAACCTAACCAACGTTCGTAAAACCAGTTCTGATGAAGCTATTTATCTGACTCCCCCAATGCCGATTGATATTGAAAAAGGTTTAGAAGTAATGGGTAGTGAAGATTATTTAGAAATCACTCCAAATAATACCCGCTTAAGAAAAAAACTTTTAACTAAAATTGATCGCTCTCGCGCTGTGAGAAAAGAGGAATAAAAAAAACGGGGTTGGTTTGGTATTTCACTACCAAAATCCAACCCCGTTCAATAAATTCTGCCTCCCCAACTTAATTCTTACAAACTACCGGTATCATCCAGGCCGGATAAATATTAACACTTTCCTCCGGGCGAAGAAGAACATACCGATCACTACCATACAGCCGATCAAGAACCAGCGCCGGAACAAATATTATTTCCTGCCCATTCTCCCTGTCGCAAAAACTTGAACCAAATACTGGTAAACAGATCTGATCCAAAACAGTAAATTTACCTTTCCGTCTTTCTGCGTGTTCATCCGCCATCGCAAACAAATCCCTTTTTTGCGAACGAGCCAAAAGCCGTAAATGTTCCACTTCCGGCAAGACTGCCGGTTGATGACCCAAGCCATCAATAATCTGCAAAACATCTGGCAAGGTTTTTTCCTCTTTGTTCATTAAAAAGCTAATGTCCACTTCACCGGCCCTGATCTGCGTCAGCTCTCTCTGATGAGAAAGCTTGAGTGAAGAAGCTTTGGCTTCTTCTATCCGAAAGACATCTGAAGAGATTTCCTTCTGATAATTTACGCCTGTCAGTCTGACACTGCCCTCCATAATGAACCCACCAGCTACTCTTTTCTGACTCATGCTATGTACCTCCTTTTGTTTCGCTTACTTTTAAAGCAAGCATTTTTGTTTATTACCTATCGTTTTGAAAAGAACTTCTGGAGTTAAAGACTACCACAGAAAAATAAAAAGGCAAGTCTTTAAAACTTACCTTTTTATCTTGAAGATTTGAATCAAAATTAGTATCTTGATCCGCCACCTCGATTGTCAAAATTTCTTCTTGGAGGTCTTTCAGAAAGAGGCTTTGCCTCATTTACTGTAAGCTTTCGTCCTTCCAAATCAGCTCCGTTCATCTTCTCAATAGCCGCTTCTGCTTCCGCATCATTGACCATGTTGACGAATCCGAAACCTCTTGATCGGCCGGTCATCTTATCTGTAATAACATTTGCAGACTCGACTTCTCCCATTCCTGAGAAAGCGTCTTTGAGTGATGCATCAGTAGTATTATAAGACAAGTTACCAACGTATAGTTTCTTTGCCATTTTTTTAATAATTACTTTATCGATAGAGCGACCCCCTACACTGGCTAAGAAATTAACTTTTGATTAACTTGACCTTAAACCCGCGAGAACATCTACGACAAAAAAAGAATAGCATAAATAAACGGTGGGTGCAAACAACTTGTTTATGAGCTAAATTTTAGATACAATACTCAAATATGAAGAAAAACATAAACAAATTAAGCACGGAAGCGTATAAAGGGGTGAGAGACTTTTATCCAGAAGATATGTTTGTCCAAAACTATATTTTTAATATATTTAAAAAAGTTTGCGAGAGTTTTGGTTACAATGAATACAACGCTTCAGTTTTAGAACCGGCTAATTTGTATCGCGCTAAATCTGGTGAAGAAATAGTAAACGAACAAACCTATACTTTTACTGACCGAGGTGAACGTGAAGTAACTTTAAGACCGGAAATGACTCCGACAGTGGCCCGCATGGTAGCCGCGAGAAAAATGGAACTGTCTTTCCCTCTTCGTTGGTATTCTATTCCCAATCTTTTTCGATATGAAAAACCCCAAAAAGGCCGCTTACGTGAACATTGGCAACTAAATGTGGATTTGTTTGGAGTGGCTGATACTTCAGCAGAAGTGGAGGTGGTTTCTCTCGCTTATGCCATTATGAAAGAGATTGGTTTGAAAGATACGGATTTTCAAATTCGTTTGAATAGCCGAAAGATAATGAATTATATTTTGAATGATTTGATGTCCTTGGATGAAATCACAGCCCAAAAAATTTCTAAACTGATTGATAAAAAACAAAAAATGGACGCCCAGGATTTTGATCAAGGAGTAAAAGAATTATTGACTAAAAAAACCGAACAATTCCTCACCCTTTTAAATTCCCAAAATTTTGAAGAATTTGCCGCCAAACTTCCTCAGGGAGCGGAAATTGCCGAAAAAGTGGAAGAAATAAGATCAGTGATGGCCCAACTGGAAAAACTGGGTATTACCAATGTTGTCTTTGATCAGACGCTGATGCGCGGTTTTGATTATTATACCGGTATTGTATTTGAAGTGTATGACACCAATCCGGAAAACAAACGCTCCATTTTTGGTGGTGGCCGATATGATGATTTGCTCTCCATTTTTGGTGGACAAAAAGTACCGGCCTTTGGTTTTGGCGCGGGTGATGTGGTCATCCATGATGTACTGGAAACTTATAAGTTATTACCGATGTACTGCCCAAAAACAAATCTCTATATTTGTACGCTTGGTAAGGAATATCAGGAATATGCCAATGAACTGGCACAAAAATTACGAGCAGACGGCTTGAATGTAGCGGTGGATCTTTCCACTAAAAAAGTGGGTGATCAAATAAAATCCGCGGACAAACAAAAAATCCCTTACATTATTTGTATTGGTGAAGACGAAATAAAAAAAGGTGAATTTAAATTAAAGAATCTAAAGACTGGTGAAGAAAAAAATGTGACGGAAAATAAAATAAGCGAATGCGTAAAATAATATTTGATTGCGAAACCGCTAATGTTTTTACCGAAGTCGGCAGTTCAAACCCAGTGGATTTGGATTTGTCCGTGGTTTGTATCTATGATAGTGAAACGGATAAATACAGCTCTTACTTTCAGGAAGAACTAAAAGATCTCTGGCCGATATTGGAAAAAGCTGATTTATTGATTGGTTATAATTCGGACCATTTTGATATTCCCCTGCTAAACAAATATTACTCTGGTGATCTAACCAAAATGAAAAGTTTGGATTTACTGAAAGAAATAAAAAATTCTTTGGGTCGACGAATAAAATTAGATACTGTGGCCGAAGCGACACTGGGAAAAAATAAAAGCGGACACGGCTTGGAAGCCGTCACTTGGTGGAAACAAGGAAAAAAAGAAGAAGTAAAAAAATATTGTCTGGATGATGTAAAGATTACCAAGGAAATTTATGAATATGCGCTTAAAAACGGCCTGCTAAAATATAAAGATGGGGGGACAATCAAAGATATTAAAATTGATACTAAAAAATGGGGAGAAATAAATAATTCTTCTATCACTCAAACATTATTTGGGTAAATTATAGCCAAATCAGGATGACAGTAGCGAGGAGAATTCGATACACTCCAAAATAATTCAGGGAGTGATTTTTAAGGAATTTAATTAAAAAATGAATAGCCAATAACCCAGAAATAAAAGCAAAAATACTGGCCAAAATAAGAGATGATTCCACTTGAGCCAGGGCTCCGGCCTGTGCCAAATCATATACTTTTTTCAAACCCGAGCCAAAAATAATGGGTAATGATAGTAAAAATGAAAAACGAATGGCCACTTCCCTAGTCAGACCGGCAAACAAACCACCAGCAATAGTCGAGCCGGAGCGGGACATACCAGGTACTAAAGCCAAACACTGAAATAAACCAATCAGAAAACCCTGAATAACTTTTACGCCACCAGAAAAAAGCTCAGACTCAGGTCCTCGGATCTCCTCCCTTGTTAAGAAACAAGTGTCGGCCAGACCATTCGCCTGACCAATTTTCTGGTGGCTAATTTTTTCCGCAAAATAAAACAAAATAGCTCCAGCCACAAGGGAAAAAGCCACTACACTGGTTCCCCGAAAAACGGTATCCATATATTTTTGCAACAATAGTCCCAGTATCACGGCCGGAATAGTGCCAATGACTAAAGTCCAAAATAATTTTGCCTCTTTATTTTTAATAATATTCCAAATATCTTTCCAAAAATAAACCAACACAGCCAAACCAGTAGCAAGTTGTAAAATAGCATCAAAAGCTAATGAACCAGCCAAAGGCAAATCCATTAATTTTCTAACTAAAATCAGGTGCCCCGTGGATGAAACGGGTATAAACTCTGTGAGACCTTGTACCAAACCTAATACGGCTGATTGAATAAAATCCATTTTTATATTATATCATTTAATTTCTTCCAGATGGCATACATAGCCCAAGTATCCAGCCGACAATAATTTTTCAGATGAGCAGTTTTTATTTCTTTTTGTTCTTGAGAATACTGATCAGTAACAATCTTGTTCCAAGTATCTGAAGCCGTGCCACCCTCTCGAATATCCAATTCTTTATAAGAAATATCCGTTAGCGCGGGCAAAATATATTTGATGGAAGTTTTACCTTTAAATTTTGGATGAACCACAAATTGTTCCTTAAAAGGGTCCTCCAGATCGATCACCCGGTTATTCACATCGGCCAAATATTTGGCAGATAATGGATTACGCTCCCCTAATTTTTTGTTTATCCCCATTTCAAAACTTTTATTCCAAACAATGATAGAACCTTGTGCTGGTAAATATTTCTGCAACGCATCTATAAAATGAATATCGGGATTTGTACTTTCCGTAAAAATAAATTCCTGATGAATCGGTTCCGATGAATCTTTTTCTAGAACATGCAAAGAAAATTGAAACGGAATTTGATTAAAAGGACTATAACCTACAAACCTGGGTATGGCTGAAGCAAATGTTTCATAATCAATAAATGAAATCGGATATTTTATCTCTGAGAGAAATTCCTTGATTTCGTCTGACTCCACTTTCACCTTGCCGGTTTGCGCAGCGCGGACTTGATTCCTCTGTTTCTCACTTAATTCAAATTCCCCTTCAATATCCTCCGGCACATTCATAATATCCAAAATATCACTATCAACTAGATATTCTAATTTTCTTTTAGACAGACCGATTCTGGTGATACTGTGCACGCTGTATTCCGGCACCTTAGGATTGGAATAAGCAAAAGTTTGGCAATGGGCACTTTTTCCACGAATTATACATTTACAGGCGCCAAATGGCTCCTTGGTTGTGGAAAGTATTTCATAAGCATTTTCCATTTCGGAAAAAACCTCTTCTTTAATCACCAAAACTTTTTCCATAAAATCTTCTCTGGTAAATAAACGGTGGATCTCTAATTCAGCTTCTCGCACATATTCATTGTCCAGCCGAATTACATAAGTTTTATTTATTGGCACACCGCAAGCTGAAAGAACAATGTACTGAAAAGCCAAATCATGAGCATAAATATCATCTTTGATTTTTTTATCCTCACCATTGTTTGAGGCCTTCACTTCAAATAAATCGTAGGCCTTGGCCAAATCATTCCAAACCAAAATATCACTGGCGGTTTTAAATTTATCAGTTTCAAAAACCGGCTGATAAATAACTTCCGTCTTTTTTTCCACCAATGATTTTGTATAAATAGTATCATCACGATTTTCCACCAAAACTCCACCGGGAAAAAGTGACCGAGCCAAAAGATCAATCTCATTACCGGTTTCAATGATAGTTTTTTCAAACTGAGACAGCTCGTATTTATTGTATATTTCAGGCTTGTGTATTTTTACCCAAGCATTTTTCTCACAATCCCGATAAAGAATATAATTGGTCTTGGATAATTTAAATTTCATAAAATCATTCTAACATAAAAAACCGGACATATTTCTATAAGCTATTATTCAATAAATGTGCTATAATAAGCAGTATATGGTGTTTTTTCTAAAAAATAGAAAAGAAAACTACATAGAAAACCGACCCTGGGGTAATTTTGAAATCTTGAACAAGACTAATGGCTTAGTCATAAAAAAAATTACCGTTAACCCCCAAAAAAGACTCTCCTACCAGGCTCATGAAAAGCGGGCTGAACATTGGTATATTATTGAGGGGGCAGGAAAGGTAACAATTAATAACTTAATTTTGGAAGCAAAAGCAAATCAAAGCTTTGATATTGCTAGACAAGTTAAACACCGAATTGAAAATACTGAAGTAAAAAATAATTTAGTTTTTATTGAAATTTCTACCGGTAATTTTGATGAAAATGATATTATACGCTATCAGGATGATTTCAATAGGATATAATTTATGATTAATATTACAAGCCACGGAATAATTCTCGAAAAAAGTACTCTCGATTTTGAAAATGAGGCGGTTCTCAATCCAGCCTGTATTAGTAAGGACGGGATAATCCATATGTTTTATCGTGCTGTTCGTTCGGGCAACTTTTCATCAATCGGTTATTGTCAGTTTAAGGATAACAAGCTGATATACCGCTCCCCTGTTCCAATATTAAAACCTGAATTTGATTATGAAAAACATGGGGTGGAAGATCCGAGAATAATTTTTTTAGATGGTATTTATTATCTTTTTTATGTGACCTATGATGGAAAAAATGCTCGGGTCGCCCTGGCTACCAGTACAGATTTGATTAAATTTGAGAAGAAAGGCATTATTTCAGCTCAAATGACTTATGACCTGGCTGAAGATTTATTTATAAAATCTCATGTCAACAAAATCTACAGCCAATTTGAAAAAAATTATCGCAAAAGTAATGATGATAAAATACTCCTATGGGCAAAAGATACCTTTATTTTTCCAAAAAAAATTAATAATAAATTTGCTATGCTTCACCGTGTTTTACCGGGAATACAGATAGTCTATTTTAATTCATTTTCCGATTTAAATAATAAATTCTGGTCAAATTATCTTATACATTTAAAAAAATTCATTGTCTTAGAACCAAAATTTGAGTTTGAAAATTTTGAGATTGGTGGTGGCTGTCCCCCTATTGAGATTGAGGCGGGTTGGCTATTCATCTATCATGGAGTAGAAGAAAAAAATTCTAAAAAAATATATCACGCCGGCGTGGCTTTACTAGATAAAAAGGACCCCACAAAAGTTTTGGGGAGATTATCCCACCCTTTATTTTCTCCGACGGAAGAATGGGAAAAAAAAGGTGATGTAAATAATGTCGTTTTTCCCTCTAGTGCCATTCTCCGTGGAAATAATCTGGATATTTATTATGGGGCAGCTGATTCTGTGATTGCTTTAAAAACTGTGGCCTTAGATTCGCTCTTATCAGAACTAATTCAGTAATATGAAAAATACTAATAAATTTTGGATTGCTTATGTTTCTACCTATCCACCCAGAGAATGTGGTATCGCCACTTTTACTCGGGATTTAACCGATGCTTTGGATAATCTTTTTGCTCCAAAAATTGACTCCCGAATTATTGCAATGAATGAAAATGACGTCACAAAATACGTCTATCCTAAAAAAGTTATTTTCCAAATTTCTCAAAACAATAATAGTGACTATATAAATATTGCCAAGAAAATCAATGCCATGAGCAAAATAAAAATGGTCCATATAGAACATGAGTTTGGCATCTTTGGAGATAACCTTGGGCGCAACCTACTCTCTTTTATGAAGGAAGTAAAAAAACCCATAGTCATAACCATGCACACCGTCTTACCAAATCCAGTTGAGGAAATGAAAAAAATAATAACTGAAATAAATGATTATTCTCGCCTGATCTTTGTGATGACCAAGATGTCCAAACAAATATTGATAACGGATTATAATATTTCGGCAGAAAAAATACGAATTGTCCCCCATGGTATCCATGCCACTTCATATTCCACCAGTGACAAAGCAAAAAAAATCCTAAAATTAGAAAATAAAATAATTTTATCTACCTTTGGACTTTTGGGGCCAGGAAAAGGTATAGAATATATGATTGAGGCACTGCCAAATATTGTAAAGGAATATCCAAAAGTAACTTATTTAATAATTGGTGCCACCCACCCGGTGGTCATAAAAAATGAGGGGGAAAAATATCGAGAAAAATTAATCCAAAAAATCAAAGACCTAAAACTCGAAAACCACGTGGCCTTTTATAATAAATATTTAAAAAATGAGGAACTTTTACAATTCCTTCAGGCCACAGATATTTACTTATCCTTATCACTGAATCCTGATCAAGCAGTCTCCGGTACTTTATCTTATGCTCTAGGCGCCGGTCGACCGGTCGTCTCCACCTCTTTTGCTCAAGCAAAGGAAGATGTTACCGAGGAGGTTGGATATCTGGTAGATTTTAAGCAACCAAAACAAATTGAGGAAGCAGTCCTAAAGCTATTAAAAAACCCACAAAATCTAGAGCAAATGAGTGAAAATGCCTATTTCAGAACCAGAAATATGATCTGGCACAATGTGGCCTTATCATATATGCGGGAAATTTCGACGGTCATTCCTAATCTAAGTGAGAAGGAAAAAAATGTACCCAGACTCAAACTTCATCATGTGGCAAAAATGACCAATGGATTTGGCATGTTACAATTTTCAAAACTTACTGAACCAGATCCAAAGTTTGGTTATACCTTGGATGATAATTCTAGGGCGCTGATAGCGGTCACTGAATTTTACAAAAAAAATCATAGTCTTTTAGCATTAAAATTAGCAAAAATTTATTTAAAATTTATTGCCTACATATATGAAAAAGAAGGTTTACATAATTATGTCAACGACGATAAATCATTCAATGAAACTCAAAACACCACTGAGAACCTTGAGGACTCCTATGCTCGAGGTATGTATGCACTAGCTTATGTCTCGGCTTCTAAAGAAATGCCTGGTGAAATATCATCAATGGCACTAAAATTATTTAAAAAGGGTAAACAAAAAATGCAAAAAAGGATAATTTCCCCACGCGCCATTTCCTTTTATATAAAAGCCCTATGTAAAATAAATGAAGTAGAAAATAATCCTTCAATTTTAGATGAGATACGCGATCATTGTGAATATTTAATTAAATTACATGAGGAAAACAATGCACCCGGCTGGCAATGGTTTGAGGATATTCTGACCTATTCAAACGGAGTTATTCCAGAATCCCTTCTTCAAGCTTATAAAATTACTGGTGATCAAAGATATTTCAATGTAGCCAAAATAACCCTAGATTTTCTAATTTCCCACTCCTTCAAAGAATCAATCTGCATACCAATTGGCCAGGAGAAATGGTATAAAAAAGGTAGTGATAGGGCCTATTATGATCAACAACCAGAAGAGGTTACCTCCTTAGTTCAGGTGTTAAAAGCAATGTATGAAATAACCAATGACAAAGAATATCAAAGTAATATGATAAATGCCTTTAACTGGTTTTTGGGGAATAACTTACTTGGTCAAATAGTATATGACCAACAAACAGGTGGCTGTTATGATGGCGTTCAAGAAAAAAAGATAAATTTAAATCAAGGAGCTGAATCAACAATTTCATATTTAATTGCCAGATTAACAATATAAAAATGGAAAAAAATAATTATTATCAAAAGAAATTAATTGCCTTTGATGTGGATGGAACATTATCAATAAGTCGCTCAAAAATAGACCCGGAAATGACTAATCTGCTCCAAAAATTATTAGTCGAAAAGAAAGTAGCTATAATAACCGGCGGTAACTTTTCAGATATCAAAAAACAAGTTTTGGATCAAATTGGCCTAAATAGTGAATTAAATAATAATCTTATTTTACTGCCCACTAATGGTGGCGGACTTTGTATTTTTGACAAAGAATGGAAAGAGATATCCTCACATAAACTTTCTGCAGAGAAAAAAAATAAAATTAAAGAGGCAATCAAAAAAGTAGCGGCCAATAGTGAGAAAACTGATGATTTTGGTGATAGAATTCAGGATCGAGAAGCAGAAATAACTTATTCAGCTCTGGGAGAATATGCTCCGATTGAGTTAAAACGTGCCTGGGATCCTGATTTTAAAAAAAGAATTGCCTTGCAAAAAGATCTGGAAAGATTACTACCGGAATTTGAAGTGAAGATCGGTGGTACCACTTCTATCGATATTACCTCCAAAGGTATGGATAAAGCCTATGGGATAAAAAAACTAATGGAAAATTTTAAATTAAATAAGGAAGATATTCTTTTTTTTGGTGATGCGGTTTATGAAAATGGTAACGATTACCCAGTTTTCTTAATGGGGGTGGATACCATCAGAGTCTCCGGGCCAGAAGAAACTAAGGAAAGACTACTCAGATTATTGGTCTAATCACCTCAAGGATTTTCCGGAGATTTTTAGTCAATTCTTTTGATTGCACAATAGTCGAAAAAATGATAAAGTTTATTTATGTTTGACCTACAAAGTCTGATAATTTGTACCTTTCTTTTTATCTCTCTTTTTTTTGAGATCTTTCTTTTATTGACCTTTTTAGAGAACCGCCCCTCCATGAAAAAAGGGATTGTTTCTAAACCTTTTGACCTACCAACAGCCACTATTGTGGTGCCTTGTTTTAATGAAGCTGAAAGCATTTTTGGTACCGTTGAATCATTGCTCGCTTTGGACTACCCAAAAGAAAAACTAAATATTATGATTGTTGATGACGGTAGTACTGACAATACTTGGGATTTAATCCAAAGATATAAAAATAATCCGATTATTGAAATTATTAGAAAAGAAAATGGTGGTAAACATTCTGTTTTAAATTTTGCTATAAATAAATCCGGGAGTGATATTATTGGATGTTTAGACGCAGATTCATTTGTTAGTCCTAATGCCCTAAAAGATATCGTAGCCTATTTTTCTAATAAGGAAACAATGGCAGTCACTCCGGCAATAAAGATTCATGAGCCAGACAATATTCTAAGAAAAGTACAAAAGGTAGAGTATGACTGGGGTATTTTTCTCCGAAAAATGTTGTCATTTATTGATGCCCTTTATGTCACCCCTGGACCTTTTTCTTTTTTTCGACGTGAGGTTTTTGCCAATATTGGCTCATACAGATTGGCTCATAATACCGAAGATATGGAAATGGCTATGAGAATGCAAAAACATGGTTATAAAATAAAAAATTGCCACACCGCTTTTGTCTATACTATTGCGCCAAATAAATTTTCTAAACTCTTTACTCAACGCCTCAGATGGACATATGGTTTTTTTAAAAACATGATTGATTACCGAGAACTTTTCTTTAATAAAAAGCAAGGTAATTTGGGGTTTTTTATTTTGCCGCTAATGATAGCCTCTGCTATTTCAACACTTTGGTTAGCCGGATCATTTATTACCAAGATAAGTATAAAAATGCATGCTTGGTTTTTAAATTGGCGCTCAATTAATTTTGATTTTGGACTATTTAATACCTCACACTTAAATCTGGAATGGTTTTACATACAAACAAATATTATTACTTTTGTGACTATTTTGAGTCTTACCCTTACAGTTATCCTGATTCTACTTGGCAGAAAACTTTCTGAAGGTAAGATAAAATTTAAGATGGATTTACTTTACTTCTTTATCATATATCCATTTATTGCTCCAGTTTGGCTTGCTAAATCTGTTTATAATATTATAATATCAAAAAAAACAGTCTGGCGATAAGACACAATGATTATGCAAACCCTTGATTGGAAAAAATATCTTTTAACTTTTTTAATTACCGTTTTAGTGTTCCTCTCTGCTTTTGCTTTAAGTAATTTTTTTAATAATAAAAAAATTACTAGTTTGAGAGAAATTGAAGATAAAATATCAATTGACATCATGTCCTCTGAAACACAATATTCACTATTAGCCGAGTCCTCTTGTAAAGACCTGTCAGGGAATGTTTTGTCACAAGAATTGAATACGTTGGCCCAAAAACTAACCTACACTGAGGAGAATTTGGGTGAGAATAGTTCAGATTTAATTAGATTAAAAACATATTATGCCCTACTTCAAATCAAGGATTATCTACTAATGAAGAAGATTAGTGTTAAATGCAACACCAAGCCGGTATTTATATTATATTTTTATTCCAATAATTGTGCAGAATGTGAACAACAAGGATATGTGCTCACCTATCTACGAGAGCAATATCCAAACCTAAGAATTTATTCCTTTGACTATAATATGGATAATCCAGCACTCAGAACCATGATCTCCCTATACAAAGTAGGAGATACTCTTCCTGCTATAGTGATTAATGATAAAGTATATAACGGCTTCATTGATAAAGACAAAATAACTGATACCCTACCTGCCTGGATGATAGCCACATCTACTAAAGCAACTACCACAAAAAAATAAAACACCACTAAAAGGTGTTTTTTTAATTGGAGCCGCCTCTCGGGATCTTTCCCTCGGCTAAATTTTTGTCGTCACAAAAATTTGCCTGGGCACCACCTCATCTGTTTTTTCTGCTGAAAAAACAAGATTCCGGTGTTCAAGCCCGAACGCCAGTGAAGCAGTTCACTGGCTGTGGCAGCTCCAATTAAAAAAGCACCTTACCGGTGTTTTTTAATTGGAGCCGCCTCTCGGGCTTGAACCGAGGACCTATAGTTTACAAAACTATTGCTCTACCAACTGAGCTAAGGCGGCAAATAAAAAGCTAGAAAATTACTCTCCCTTATTTTCCTTTAAACTTTTTTTATAATCAGAAACATTTTTCAAAAAGAAAGAAACCGAACCTCTATTTCTGGAGGTATCATATTCCCTCTTCGTAAAAAAATGTGACTGTTTATGGTCAAAATGCCTTTTAACAGCAATGACCGATTTTCTTATATTAACTATAATCCAGGAAAAAATCAACTTGGTATTTTTAAAATTGACGTGACCCCACCAAGACTTAATTTTTAATATAAAATTAAAAATTAAATTATCACATTCAATAAAAAAATCCTCCAAAAATATTTTTTGACCATTAGAAATTTCCATACCCTTCATAGTAAACAAGAGAACGATCAGAAATAAAGAAATTATAAAAACTACAAAAGTTAGCATAATTGTTTTTGATTGACTCCGATTCTAGTGAATCTGCCAATTTCGGTTCTTTCTCCAAATTTTTGAATAAAGGCCTCAATCAAACCTTTTACGGTTACCTCAGGATTTTTAATATAATCTTGCTCCACCAACACTTTTTCTTTAAAATACGAATTTATTTTACCTTCTAAAATTTTAGCTTTTATTTCTGCCGGTTTCCCCACTACTTCTTTAGCAAAAACTTCCTCAGCTTCTTTTTTGATAGCTTCTGGAATATCTGACATTTTCAAATATTGAGGATTAGTAGCAGCTACCTGCATAGCTATATTATAAGCTAGAACGCCAAATTCTTCATTCTTAGCCACGAAATCTGTCTCACATAGAAGTTCCACTAGAGAAGCAATATTGCCTGTAGAATGAACATAGGCCACCACTTTACCGGCGCCCAAATTACGATCAGCTTTTTTAGCGGCAATACCCGCTCCTTTTTTTTGCAAGAGAATATTGGCTTTGGAAATATCCCCATTTGCCTCTTCCAACGCCTTTTTACATTGCATAATGGATAAACCAGTCATATCCCTTAACTCCTTGATTTGCTCAGTGGAAATAATAGCCATATATTTATATTTTTTACGCTTTTAATACTTTAGCTTTTTGAAAAGCCTTAATAATTTGATTTAGAAAGAAGGTAATGCTGGAAACCGAAGCGTCATTAGCCACAATGGGATAATTAATTTTGGAAATATCACAATCCGTACCACAGAGAGCCACTACTGGTATATTCATTTTTTGCGCTTCAGTCACGGCAATGATTTCTTTTTTGGGATCAATCACAATCAAAGCTTTAGGTAAATCTTTCATGGAAGAAATACCGGAAAAAAATCTTTCTAAATTGGCAATCTCTCGATCAATCATCAATCTTTCCTTTTTAGTATATTTTGATAATTCTCCTTTTTCTTTTTGTTTGACCAATTCATCTAATTTAAGCAATCTTTTTTTTATTTCTGGAAAATTCGTCAGGGTGCCTCCGATCCATCGGCCATCGACAAAAGACATACCAATAGATTCAGCCGCTAATTTTAAGGCTTGCCTGGATTCATTTTTACCACCGACAAATAAAATCTGCTTACCTTCTTTGGCCAAAGCAGAAATATAATTTAAGGCTTTTTCCAATAATTCTTCAGTTTTCTCCAAATCAATTATTTCTACTTGATTTTTAACACCAAAAATATAAGGACTAGTGCTGGTGTGTCTCCTGGTTTTAGAAAAACCAAAATGCGCTCCGGCTTTGAACATTTCATCTATTCTGTCATTATTTATCTTTTTTGTTTCTTCCATAGTTTCCCTAGCTTATCAAATATACCCCAAAAATGCAACTAAAAATTACTGGCTACTTTATTCTTCATCTATCACCCCATTTGCAATAGGTTTCCCGATATTTTCTCCAATATTTTTAATCACTTCTCCCAAACCTTCCCCGGTTAAAATCTTTTCAATATTATACCAAGATTGCTTGATACGATGATCAGTCACCCTATCCTGCAAAACATTATAGGTTCTGATTTTTTCTGAACGGTCTGCAGTCCCAATCTGGTCTTTTCTTTCCTTGGCAAACTGAATGGCATCAGATTCGGCTTTTTGCTGTTCCAGTTTGGCCGTTAAGATCATCATGGCTTTTTCCTTATTTCTGGATTGGCTTCGCTCGGCAGTACAGCGTACTTCTAAACCGGTGGGTTTGTGAACAATCCTCACCGCAGTTTCCACTTTGTTCACATTTTGACCACCCTTACCACCAGCGCGAGAAAATTCAATCATCAAATCAGCTGGTTTTATTTCAATAGAACTTTTTTTTCTGACTGGTAAAATAGCGACAGAAGCGGTAGAAGTATGCACCCGACCATTTTTTTCTGTCTCGGGAATTCTTTGAATTCTATGCACCCCCGTTTCATAACGCAGATCTTTATAAACACCCAAACCTTTAATTTCAAAAGCGGCATCCTTGTAGCCACCAATATCATTTCTGGTTTCATCAATCGGAGAAAAATTCCAACCCTTTATGCCAGCATAACCAGCATACATTTTAGCCAAAACTTCGGCAAAAAGAGCCGCTTCATCCCCACCCACTCCGGCCCGAACTTCCAAAATAACTTCATTAGGAAACTCATCTTCTTTTTTTTCTTCAGTTAAAATTTCCTCCATTTGTTTCCAAATGACATTTTTTTGTGACTGCAAATTAGCCAGCTCTTCCTGAGCCATTTCTACCATACCTTTATCTTGAGCAGACATTTCTTGTACTGATTTTTCTTCCTTATCAAGACGTAAATATTCGTCTGCCAAGTAACTGGTCTTTTTATTATTTTTAAATTCTTCGATTGTCATATAATTATAATAACACAAAAAAATAAACCTAGGTTATTCTTTTTTGGAGCTACGGACCGCGACGGCGGGAGTCCTGAGCAAATTTTCAGCGGAAAATTATGCGGGTCCAAAAAAGGATTACCTAGGTTTATTTAGCTATTTAGCTTTCTTCTTCGCTCCAGCTTCTCTTCGAGCTTTGAATTTTTCTACTCTGCCGGCGGTATCAAGTACCTTATCATTACCAGTATAAAATGGGTGACAAACAGCACAAATTTCTACTGCAATGGCCTCCTTGGTAGAACCAAAGTTATATTTAGCACCACAAGCACAAGTGGTCTCGGCTTTTGGAAAAAATTTTGGATGTATATCTTTTTTCATAGTTTTGAGATTCTAGCAGATTTATAGCAAAAGTGCAACTCTAGATATTTTTAAGAAAATCTATATCTGCCTGAAATTTTTCAGCTTTAGCTATTACAGAATTACCATAAGACGAATTATATGGTTTTTTACTATCACAGGACCGCCCAGAATAATATTTACAAGCGGCGTTTCTCTCCGCTGTATAAGTACCACTACCAGCCCCCAAATCATACAAATACAGTGATGTAGCCATAATGGCATGCTTAGGGTCCCAAGGGTTAGGAGAAGATACACCTAAGGTTGATTTTAAACGACTAGAAAAAAGCTGCCAAGTAGAGGGTATAAACTGCGATGGACCCATTCCCCCTCCAAAACCTCGCCCAACGACATAAACAGCTCCTAACGGGCATGATACCGGAGTGGTGGACCAAACTAGGCCTAGAGCTTTTGTTATGCTTTCAAACGGACCTGTATCCCTGGGGGCCTTCATAACTTGCTCAAATTTACTACCGGTATTTTTTCCAACACCATTTCCAGTATTTAAATCAGAAACATAACAAGAACCAATATTCTTACCCAGGTCAGATTCTTGAGATAAAATTGCCAGAATCATAGCTGTTCTCACCCCAGTCTTTTCAGAAGCGTAAGAAGCATATTCCAAGGCCTTACTAAAAGAAATACCGGTAGTATCACGGAGATCAAAAAGGGCACTTCTGATTGCTTCCGCTTTTCTCTGACGATCAGCTAAAACTTGTTGATAGTTTGATTCCGCTTTGGTGGTAAATGAAAGTAATTCCTTCTTTTCTGTTTGATCTTGACTAATCTGCTTTTTCTTTTGTTCCACAATATATTGAGCGTCAAGTTCCTGATTTTTTTTAGCATCTAAACTTTCCTTTTCTTTTTGTGTTTCATTCTTCACAGAACGAAGTTCAACAAAAAGATCCTGTAATCCTTTATTGACAGAATTGATTGAATCAATATCTATGATTAAAGAGGACAGATCCTCAGATGAAAGCAATAAATAATAAATTGGTTCAACTTCGTTCTGATTTTTTTTCTTTAAGAGATTTGCCAAAAGATTTTTATTGTTTTCAATTCTGGCCTCTAAGGAACTGATATTAGCCACTTTTTGATTTATTTCTGATGTTAAAGTAGTCAAGGTAATATTCCTTTGCTTAATTTCTTTTTCGGCTTTAGCAATTTGAGCATTTAAAATAGTCACATCTCCTTGTAAAGTATTCTTTTTAGCTTTGGTTTCATCTAATATCTTTTGCCAACCAGCAATTTCTTCCTGCAAAGCGTCATATTCTGCCTGTAGACGGACTTTATCTTGAGCTGATAATCCATTACTACTCTGCGCAAAAGCAGGATTATTTATACTTACTATTCCAAAAAGAAACAACAAAAAAATACTGACCCAAATAATACTTTTAAAATTTTTAGTACGTATCATAAAAAAAATAAAACTCGAGGATATTCCTCGAGCTTTATTTTAACATAAATTTTATTTTTTCTCTTCCTTCTTAGCCTTTGGCTCAACTTTTTCTTCTGGAGCACTAACCTCTGCTCCCTCAGCTCCCTCCTTAGCTTCCTTACCCTTCTTTTCCACTTCAATAGCGGATAGATCAACGGCCGGAGCAACCTCTATCACTTCTTCTTTTGGTTCATACACGGAAGCGACAACTTCGTCTGGCTTAATCTTTAAAGTAACTCCCTCAGGAAGCTTAATTTCTTTTGCAGTCAAAACACTATCAAAAGCCATTAAACCTGAAATATCTGCTTCAATTTTATGAGGTAAATCTTTTGGCAAGGCCTCAATTTTAAGACTATGAAGCACCTTGACTAGCACGGCGCCAAGATCCTTGACTGCACTAGAGACACCAACGAATTCCAAAGGAACATCCACTGACAATTTTTTCCCTTTTTCAATAGCATAAAAGTCCACATGAACAGGAACATCCGTTACCGGATCAAGAACAACATCATGAATAAGAACCTCGGCTTCTATACCTTTCCCCTCCAAAGAAACAACGGTAGACTCACCAGCGGTTTTCCAGGCTTTTTTAAAATCAGCCGAGGTTAACTTAATAGGAGTGGAAGGATCTTTTGGACCATAAAAAACAGCCGGAATAACACCAGATTTTCTTAAGGATGTTAGACCTTCCTTTAAATCTCTTTTCTCTACTTTTAATTTAAACATAAGCGCAATTATACATATAAACTAAGTAAATGCAAATGATTTATTACCTGGTATCCTGCAAAGATAAACTAAACTTTAAACCCAAAAACATTAACAATCCAAGGATTAAAAATAAATATTTTATATCGAAAGAAAAAGAATTAAGTAAAATAGTGGCAAAAAGTGATCCAAAAATAAAAGCGAGTGGGCCAGACATTCGGAAAAAACTTATAATATTAACATTAAAACTATCTACCTTCTTAAAGAAGTAGGCACTACACATTACCTCCACCATACCAGCACCAATTCTAGTTAAAAATAATATAACTGCCCATAAAATTAAATTCCCATCACTAATAAATGAAATTATTCCGGTAGTAATGGCCATAAGAATAAAACCAACGCTTAAAATTTCCTTCTCCCCCCATTTTTTATCTGCCAAATAACCCAAAGGATACTGAATAAAAACAAACGGCAAAAGCATCACAAAAAAGATTTTCCCTATTTCCAACCAGGAATAACCGAGGTTTTCATTCAAATAAAGTGGCATGTAAATAATCATCCAAGCATAAAAGAAATACAATAAAAAATTAGACATAAAAATATTAAAAATATTTTTATTCGCCCAAACCGTCTTTATTGTCTGCCAAACAGCCGGCACTTCATAATTAGAATCCTTAAAATTTCTAAGACCGAAAAGTAAAATAAAAAAAACTGGAGCAAGAACCATCGATGATGTAAAATATACATTTTGATAATTATTATCAATCAAAAGAGTTCCACTAATTACTTGTGATAAAACCCAAGCTAAATTAATACCCGTGAGATATATTCCTCTTAAAACTCCAGTTTGTCTATTATCTGAATAATTTTCCAAAAAAATATCAATCGACAAATAAATAAGATAACTACTGATCAAATTCAGCATGACAAGAAAAACTAACCAAAAAGATGGTGAAAAAACAGCTAGCCCCGTCAAAGTGAGTAATTCAATAATAATTAAAAATATGGAAATTTTAAAATTTCCATATTTTCTTAAAACAAAAGGCATAAGAAAATATCCTAAAATAACGAAGATATAAGTAACAGTAAAAATACTACCCACCAACTCCCCAGAAATAAAATTTTTCAGAAAACTAGAATCAATATAGGCGGTCAAGGCCACATTCAATGAAAAAAGAAAGCCTAAAAAATAAATTGAAAAAAGACTAAAAGATTTTGAATTATTTTGCATTTAATTTAATTTAGTAGTTGAAGATGTTTTTGTGGAAGTACTGGTTGGCGGTATAATTTTATTTTTTACAGGGGAAATAATTTTAGGGATCACGGTGTTGGAATTATTCAAATTTTTTGCTTGCTGTAATAAAATAGCAAAAATTATTCCAATTAAAGCAATTATTACGCATAACACATATTTATTATTTATTAATATCCTAAAAGAATTTATGCGACTCAAATACCCCATATTAAATATATTTAGTTTATTTATAGAATTTAATTCTGAGGACGGCATTTTTTTAAGCAAATTTATATCTCTAAATTCACTACTAGCTCCAAGCATTCCTAATCCAATAACATTGGCCAAAATAGGAAAATAATTATTTTTCCCAAAAGTATTTAAATTAATATTATAACCACTCACCGCAATTTTTACCTCTTTTTTAAGACTGTCACTAATTACATCGGTAATTGAAGGTAAAAGGGCTGTACCTCCAACAATATATATATTATTCAATTTCTGTTTAAAAGTTCTTTCATAATAATCAATCATATCCTTAGTTTCTTTTAAAATATCCTCCATTATAGGCAAGATTATCTCTCGAATTTTATTGGTTTTAATTTCCTTAAAACCAAACTTAATTTTTAAGGATTCAGCTTCGCTTTTTTCAATTTTTAATTTTGTTTTAATTGCTTCAGTCATTTGATCCCCGGCTACCGGTATAGAAATTGACATATTTATTTTGTCATTGTTATCAAAAAAACTAAGGTTAGTAGCCTGAGAACCTATATCCATAATAAGAGTGTGACTAGAAATATTTTTTAAAATTACTCTGGCCAAACTTAAAGACTCAATCCCTAAAGACACGACTTCCAGACCAATAGAATTACAAAATTTGACATAACTATTTGCAATATCTTTTGGTATACTAACAAAAATAATTAATTTTTTAGTTTTGTCAGACAAAGGTTTCTCCACAAAATCCCAATAAGTTTTATCTATATTTATAGGTAATAATAAAACCACTTTTTCAATAATTGTTCTAAAAAGATCGCCAGATTTAAGATTGGCGTCTACTTCAAAACACTGGATAAAAACTTGCGACTGTGGCAAGGAAACAATCACTTTGTTGGTGGAAACTTTTTTAGGTTTGGCTTCCTTTAATAATTTTTTTAATCTTTCGGCTAAAGCATTTTGATCAATTATCCTCCCATTTTCCACAATTCCTTCTGGTAATTCTGTTTTACCATAAGTAGAAATGGAGAATCTAAAAATTTTTTCCAGCTCAATAATCTCTATGGATCGATCACCAATATCTAATCCAAATGCCTTATCAAATTTTATTGCTAATGTATCAAGTAAAAATTTTTTAAAATTCATATATAAATTAAAAATCAGCCACCTCCTTCCAGAAATTCACTACTACTCTTGGTGTATTTGTGGCCACCTCAATTAAAATCTTTTTTGTAAATCCGGAAACCGTACTGGAAGCTTTTACAAGTTTTACACCCCCTACTCCATCTTCTATCCCATAAATATAACATGTTTGAGCCCCCACCGACAAAGAATAATCACCACTGTATGACCAGCCAACACTATCAGTGGAAGAAGCTAATTGTTGTAAAGTATATTCTCCACAAGCTGAAACCGTACTTAAAGCAATCAATGATTTTTCAGAATCTGTGGTTTCATTTATTTCACTAATAGAACGTAAAAGAATACCGGTAATAATTATTAGTATAGTGGCACAAACCAAAAGAATGGTAGTTAAAACCAAGAATCCTCCCTTTGCTGTTTTTGAATAAAACCTTAAAATCATTGGGTGATGCCATTAATCTCCACAGAATTACTAATAGTATTACTCACTTCATCTAAAACTGACCGAGCACTCTGATTTACTTCCTGAATTGTTTCAATTTTTGCCTTACCAAAAATAGCATCAAAAGCAAAGCGACCAACGAAATAAAGAATTGTTCCAGCAATGGCTAAATATAAAACCGCCTCAAAAAGTGTAAAACCCTTTTTATTCATGCTATATATTATAACATAGAAATCTTTACTCCTTCCAGTTAGTTAAAATAGTTTCCAAATTCACATTAGCTAATCGAGATGGTGTCAAACTCCAATCAATATTTATTAAAACGTTCTTAGTGGTGGTTGAAACAGTAGTAAGGGTTATCGTTCGAGTATATTTATCGTCAATTAAATCTGATGAACCGCTAAAAACCCAGGTCACACCATTATTTAAAAGACCATGGTCACCATCAGCCAAATCTAACCAATTATTATCTCTGATTGAGCGCGTCGCTTCCAAACCCTCTTTAGCATAAAGGAGAGCATATGTTTTTTCCAAACTTAACCTTGAACTAATATTAGAATCGATCAACAAAGTAGCCATGGCTATCGAGCTCAAAGAAAAAATGGCAATAGCCAGGATAAGCTCGAGAAGACTGAAACCATTATTTTTTTTATTCAATATATTCATAAAAATAATTTCAGATAAATTAATTTGACTTTGACGCTATACCAAAATCATTAACAAAAATTCCTTTAGAAATAATTCCGTAGGTCAAAGTGATAGTACCCGTGGCATTTGGTAAACCCGTCAGTTTTGAAAAAATAACATCAGCCAAGCCGCCCAAAATAATACTGTCCACCACAGGAAAAACTTCATCTTGAACTGCTATTCTGGTATTATATGATGAACCTTGAAAAATAATATAACTATTTGCCACTTCACTTAAAGTCACTCCGAAATCACTATCCTCTTTTTGTAAAATAGCGTTATGCCTGGCCCGTTGTAAAGCATCAATAATATTGGCCCTGGTATCTTCCACTAATTGAGCTCGGTAAAAATTAAGACTATAAGGGATAGCCACAAAAAATATCATTGCGGCGATGGTGGTTACGAGCAAAACCTCCAATAATGAAAAACCTTTGTTTTTTAACATTTTTTATCCATTAAGACTTCCGGTTAATTTATATATCGGCAAAATAATCGAAACGGCAATTAAACCTACCGCTAAAGCAATAAAAACTAAAAGGATAGGTTCAATAATAGTGGGTAGAAGTTTTGTCCTTTCAATTATTTCTTTAGACCAAAATTCTGATACTTTAAAAAATGCCTCTTCGAGTGTTCCACTATTTTCCCCTACTGATAATACACTGATGGAATTAACTGGAAAAAGTTCATTATATTCCTGCATCGTATCCACTAAGGAGATGCCTTTATTTATTCTTTCCATAATTTCCAACAAAACTTTTTTGTAATAAAGATTTGAGGTACCAATATAAGCAATACTCAAAGCTTCATCGAGCGAAATACCGCTTTTCATGAGTGTCCCCATTAACTGAGTAAAAAGTGCAAGTTGATAGCTAATTACAAATTCTTTTATATAAGGAGAAAAAACCAAAATTTTGTGATAATAATACTTTACTTTATAAATCTTTGATAATAAAAAACCCACTAGCCAAATGAAAAAAATCAAAGCCACCACCATTAGCCAATTATTCTGCATAAATAAAGAAATATTCAAGACAATTTTAGTAATCAAAGGTAGTTGTACATGCAAACTGGTAAACATTGGTACTAATTTTGGTAGAATAAAAATTGCCAAACCTGAACCAAGTATAACTACGGCAGAAAGAACAATTTTAGGATAAAGCATTACACCTTTTATTTGTTTTTTTAAAGTACTATCACGCTCCAACCAAACTGATAAAAATTCCAGGTTTTCAGCTAATGAACCTGACATTTCTCCGGCTTTTATCAAACTAACAAAAATTTTACCAAAAGACCCCTCTTCCTCACTAATAGCCGAGCTCAATGATATCCCCTTCTCTAATTGATCATCTATTTTATATAAAATGTCTTTCATTTGCCCCGGCCTAATTTGATCAGCTAAAGATTTTACCGCTCCATTTATAGTTACTCCACCCTTAAGTAAAACCGAAAGATTTTTCGCAAAATCAATTTGTTCTTGAAGAGAAACTTTTAAAAAAATATTATTTAAATTCATATTATTCAATATTAGAAAGATTACTTAATTCATCATAAGTCGTAACACCATTAAATAAGTGAACTAAACCATTATAAAACATCAAAGTCATACCACTTTCCTCAGCTTTATTTTCAATCACTGAGGACGAGGATTTAGCACTAATCAAAGCTCTGATCTCTTCATTGACTTCCATTACTTCAAAAACAGCGGTTCGGCCAAGATAACCAGTATGTTTACAAGCCTTGCACCCCGTTCCACGATATAATTTTATGTCTGAAAGTTTCTTACCTGGAAAAAATTTAGACATCATGTTCATAAATTTTAAATCTTTTCCTTTTTCCAAGGCCAAAATGGCCGGAATATCAGCCGCTGTCCTAGGATAATTCATCTTACAGTAAGGACAGATCTTTCTGACTAATCTTTGAGCCAAAACAATGTTTACTGATGAGGCAACAAGAAAAGGTTCAATCCCCATTTCAAGCAAACGAGGGAAAATAGTTGCGGCATCATTGGCATGAAGAGTAGAAAACAAAAGATGTCCAGTCATAGCAGCATTCACAGCAATACTAGCAGTCTCGTTATCTCTAATTTCTCCAACCATAATAATATCCGGGTCCTGTCTAACAATGGAGCGTAATCCATTAGCAAAAGTAATATTTTTCTTAGCATTAACTTGAACCTGTTGAACTTTATTAATACTATATTCTACCGGATCCTCTACCGTCACTATATTTATTGGTAAGGCACTTAAAATCTGTATTAAAGAATAAAGAGTGGTAGTTTTTCCGGCACCGGTTGGACCAACAACCAAAAACATACCATAGGGTAAGGTAATTGCCTTTTTAACTTTTTTTAAATCAATTTCATTCAAGCCTAAATCTTCAAGCTGAATTTTTTTTGTTCTTTCTGATAAAATACGAAATACAATACTTTCCCCATTAGAGGTCGGTAAAATCGAAACTCGAACATCAAACTTGATATTTTCTTTTTGATATTCAAAACGGCCATCCTGAGTGGCATCACGTTCATCTGTACGAAGATGCGACATAATCTTTACCCGAAAAATAATTTTATCGTGCATATCAATTGGGTATCTAACCACTTCATTTAGAATGCCATCGATCCTAAACCGAACTGAAACCACTTCATTAGAAAGAGGCTCCATATGCACGTCTGAGGCATCATTATCATAAGCATATTCCAAAAACTGATTCACCAAAAGAACAATACTATTCTCATCATTATGAATTTTATAATTTTCAATCAAATCAATAACATTTTTAAAAATATTATTTTTATAGGCCTTAAAAACCTCAGTCATACCAAGCGGAGTGGCATAAAATATCGATATTCTACCATCAGTAGCTTGATCAACGTGCTTAATAAATTCTAGATTTGATGGATCTGAAGTAGCCAAATTATAACCTTCCGGAGTTTTTGAAAAAATAACCGCGTTTTGAGATCTGGCCACTGCTTCTGGCAGCATTTCAAGTAAATCATTCTGGATATTTTCTTCCTTCAAATCAATAAACGGTACACCAAAAAAATTGGCAATGGCATTACCAATTTTTTCATCACTGATTATTTTTTCCTTTACTAAAGAAATTTCAATAGAATCATTTTTATTTCTAGCAATAGCTGCAACTTTGTCAAAACTTTTTTCATCAACATAATTACCAGAAACTAGTATCTCTTTTAATTTTTCTAGAGGTAAAGACATTTATTATTTAATTAACGAACAACCAAGAGCAACTCAAATAACTTTTACTAAGTAAAACAGCAAAAAATATTTAATAATTATCTGGTAACTGAGATGGTAGCAGTATTTTCAGCGTCAGGAGCACAAACAGTAACTCGGCCGTTGGACATTAATGAGGCAAAATATCCACTACCTAAACCTGCGGAGGCAGCGGTTGATGGATCAATAGGCATAGAAACCAAATAAGTTGAGCTAGCACCAACTAAATCAGTGTACAAGTCCATAATACCAGTACAAGTACCATCATCTTGGCAAATTTCGTTTGCGGTTGTACCACTATCGCAACTATCGACAGTTGAGTTAACAATAGCATCTGGAAAAGCACCATTATTATCAAGAGAATACTGATAAAGGGCATTAAGGATAGTTAAAACATCTGAACGTCTCTGGGCATTTCTAGTATCACCTAACTGTTTGGTAGGATTAATAGCAAGAATAATAATACCAGCCAAGATAGAAATAATACCAACAACCAAAAGAACTTCTAGAAGAGTAAAACCTCCTTTTTCTGAACGAGCTAATTTTGTCATATTTTTTTTAGACATTAATTATTTAATAAATTGATAAAAGCTTTTTAAGCTGAAACTATTATATCAAACCTTGCAAAAAAATACAAAGAATGAGTTATCCCCAAACAAGCACATAAATAATAATATTAAATAGTATCTTAATTAGGTAATTCACAACCAGAAATCTGCGATAAACCATCTAAGCCCTGTTCTCCTTCATATAATTTTCCATTACCATCAATCCAGGTTGGATAGCCATTTATACCTTTATCTGTGCAAAGTTCGATATTGTCTGGACATTCAATATAAGTAGCATACTTAAAAGAACCTTCAAAATTATTTTTTTCATTTTGACAGTGGGAGCACCAAGCGGCTCCATACATAATTAATCCTTTATTTGTAAGGCATTTGGCAAAATCATCATATTTTCCAATAATTGAAGCATTTTTTTTATTATATATAAGACCACCAAAAATAATAATGATCACTAAAATAATAGCTCCAATAAGATATTTTTTATTTTTTGATTCTTCCATTTGATTTGATTTTATTTAAATAAAATATTTAAATTTTACTCATTACAACAATCCACTAATTTGGACATAACATCTTTTAAGGTCATTGGTTTTTCATCACCGGCTATTTTCTTCAAATCAGAAATATTTATAATTTTTAATCTTAAAGCAAAGAAAAGATTAAACATTTTATAAGAATTATCAAAAAAGTCTTTGGCTTCTTCTTTTTTACCTTCTTTTTGTAATTTAGTTCCAACTTCCATCAAACGCATTGAGGTAGCTAATAAATGCTTGGATATACACCAGACTTCCCCCTCCTTTTTATCAATTAATCTGGACAAAAGTTTTGTTCGTAAAGCCCGAACCTCATTTAACATATCAAAATATTCCGGTTTATCGGTTTTAGCTCCAGTAAAATAAAAATGCTCTTCCAGAGAAATCAGATTTGCTATTGCAATAGCTAGGTCTTCTTCTGTATTAAGATCTAAACTACCACCGGCCTTCATGGCCTCCATCTTTTTTAAAATCCCTTGATAATGCTCTGATTCTTTTTTGTCTATATTATTCATTTTTAAATTATATCAAAAAAACCAAAAAACCTAAAGCTATCACAAATAAGGATAACCAAACCCTCGACTTCTTTGTTTCCATCCTCCTTAATTTATCCATTTTTTCTAGAATTGGTTTATCGGTAGTGATAAATAAAGCAATAAGTAATGGTAGAACAAAAATAAAATTATATAAAATCAAATAAACAAAACCTTTCATAAAGGAAGCGTCATCATGAAGCAATCCCAAAACTAAAAGATATGGTCCGCCAGTACAAGGAAATTCAAACATTCCCACAAGTAATCCCAAAAGAAAAGAAGCAGGAACGGTAGCCTTAGTGATAAGTTCCCCTATTTTACTATGCGAAGCATCGGGTATTTTAAGCTTAATTGGGAAAGTTGGAAAAAATTCATTGATAAGATTAATTAAACCAAAAATAATAATGGCGACGGCCCCTAGTTTAGCCATACTGTTTGGTATATTAAAAATAGTCAATACTTTTAATATTCCTAGACCAATTAAAATATATGTAAGAAAAATTCCACCAACATAAACTAAACCTGTTTTTATAATTTGTGATCGATTATGACCGAGACTGAATAAAAAAGCGAGTGTAAGGAAAAGAACAGAAAAAGCACAGGGATTAATACTATCCACAAAGGCAGCCGCCACAATAAGTAATGGTAACCAATCAATTTTTGATCTTAAATCTAAATAGTTTACATCAATTACTCCAGTGTAAGTTAAGGAAAAAATCACCAAAAAAAAGACTAAAATAGTCAGGGATAGATAATGTCTAAATTTCATATTTCGATTGTATCAAATTATTAAAAAATATACTAATATATATTCATGAGACTTGATACCTTAATTATCGAAAAAAAACTAACGAGAAGCCGTAGTGTGGCTAGTGAACTAATTAAAAAAGGTCTGGTCAAAGTAAATGGAAAAATTATTATTAAACCATCTACCAAGTTTTCAGAGGGAGTAGTAATAGAAATAATAGAACAACCAAAATATGTCAGTCGGGGTGGGCTTAAACTGGAAAAGGCCTTAATAGAATTTAAAATAAATCCGAAGGATTTGATTGTCCTGGACATTGGCTCGTCCACCGGGGGTTTTACTGACTGTTTACTTCAAAACAGCGCAAAAAAGGTATATGCGGTAGATGTGGGTACTGATCAGTTTGATCCTAAATTAAAAAATGATCCTCGGATTATTTTAATGGAAAAAACAGATATTAGAAAAATAGATTTACTTCCAGAAAAACCAGATTTAGCGGTGATCGATGTCTCTTTTATTTCTCTAGAGTTAATCCTAAAAAAGGTTATTGATTTATTATCTCCAAACGCAAAAATTATTGCCTTGATTAAGCCCCAATTTGAGACGAATAAAAAAGATAAAAACAAAAGTGGTGTCGTAAAAAATGATAAACTTAGAAAAGACAGCGTGGAAAAAATTAAAAATTATGCCTCAAAAATAGGACTGGGGGTATTAAAAATAATTGACTCCCCCCTTCTTGGTGGGGCTGGTAATAAAGAATATTTTATCTTGCTACAAAACAGAGGTTAATATGTTATAATAAACTTATTATAAATCTTAAAAATTAATAAATTATGAAAGCATTTTTGAAAAAATATTTTATCGGTATAATTTTATTTTCTACTGTTTTATTTATTGCCGTAAATATAAATGAAATTTCATATTTAAATATTGGAAAACAATCCGCCACTGTCCTAGATATTTTACCGACTGATGCAAAACAAGCCTCCGGTTACGCATGGAATGATAACATTGGTTGGATTAATTTTGGATTAACCACCACCAGAACTGAGGGGCAAGTCTATGTTTCTAATAATAAATTATACGGCTATGCTTGGGGAGAGAATGTGGGTTGGATTTCCTTTAATTGCGAAAATGATGATTCCTGTGGTACTTCCAATTTTGCGGTCACCCAAAATAATAGCAATGGGATACTAACTGGCTATGCTTGGGGAGAGAATGTGGGTTGGATTGATTTTTCACCTGCTAATGGAGGGGTAACTATTACCACAAACACTGCTGGAACAAATACTTTTAGTGGCTATGCTTGGGGAGAGAATGTGGGTTGGATTTCTTTTTCCGGTACTTCTCCAGACTATGGAGTAAGTACCATCTGGACTAAATCAAGTGGTGGTTCGGTGACTACATATGGTTGTGATTTTCAATATTCCGAATGGGGTGAGTGTGTAAATGGAGAACAAACCAGAACTATAACACCTGATCCAAGTGACTGTTCTAACTCTTATGAAGCCCTGGCTTCTACCCAATCATGTATAGCTACAACCACTGAACCAATCAGTATCTCAATAAATTCAATAAGCACCTCAACAATTTTTACTGGTGAGCAAATTCAATTTACAGCTCAAGTATCCGGCACGACAACAAACAATGGAGTAACTTGGACTATTTTCCCAATTGATACAGATGATTTTTATGGAACGATTAGTGAGGCTGGTCTTTATACAGCACCAAATCATGCGGTTAATATTACCATCATTGCCAGGGCCAAAGCCGATACAACAAAGACCGCCACAAAAGAAATAACCGTAAAATTGATTCCGCCATACGCTCCGATAAATATTTCATTAACTCCTACAAATTCTACAATTTTTGTAAATGAAACAATTCAATTTCTAGCCAATGTTACCGGAACTACGACAAATAACCAAATAAACTGGATAATTTTACCGATTGATTTAGATAATTTTTATGGAACAATAAGTGAAGGGGGTCTCTATATAGCACCAAATCATGCGGTTAATATTACCATCCTTGCCAAGGCCCGAGCGGACACCTCTAAATATGCTGAAGCAAATATAACAGTGAGATTAAAAACCCCTGAGGCCTTTAGTGTCGAAATAACACCCAATACTTTATCGGCTGGTGAACCGATTACTATCAAATCTATAGATTGGGCTCCGAATACAAATGTAACAATATCTCTACATTCAGATCCAGTCACTCTTGGTGTACTTAAGGCCGATGGTGATGGAATTATCAATGGTTCATTTGATATACCATCAGAAACTACTATTGGTTCACATTTGGTCAAACTTGATGGTACAGGAAAAGATGGCCTAGCCCGAACTCTTTCATTCAATATTACGATAGTTGAGGCAGGAGCTCTAGCTGCGGCAAAAAAAGAGGCGGAACTTAACGGTGGAGGGTTTGGTGCTAATGGTGTACCAACTATTCTAAATATAAGCAAACTTATTACTGAAAATATTTCTATCCTAGGTACAACTACAGAAGAAATTTATTTAGGTGCCAAAAAAATAGTTGAAAGTCCGGCCGGGTCTGTTGTCACTAAAACAATCACCACAGTTGGTGTGGTGGGTGGAGGTGTAGCTGTCACCTCAGTGTTGGCTATAAACGGTACCGCTGTTGCTGATATCCTTTTATTACCCTTCCGACTCTGGGGATTATTGTTAAGTGCTTTAGGTTTAAAGAAGAGGAATCGACCTTGGGGTACAATCTACGATAGTGTGACTAAACAACCACTTGATCCCGCCTATGTCACATTAAAAAAACTTCATAGCAAAGAAGAAAATACTTCAATTACCGATTTAGATGGACGATATGGTTTTTTAACTTCTCCTGGAAAATATATTATAACTGTCAATAAAACAAACTATGTCTTTCCCTCTAAAAAGATGCATGGAAAAACTGAAGATATTTTATATAGTAATTTATATTTTGGTGAAGAAATAAAAATAGATAAAGCGGGTACCATAATCAGTAAAAATATTCCTCTTGACCCAATCAAATTTGATTGGAATGAGTTTGCCAAGAACAAGAAAAAACTGATGAAATTCTATTCTCAGCGAGAAAAAATGATTAAAATTATGACTGATTGGATATTCCGAATAGGTTTTGTAATTTCTATTATTTCTCTCTTTTTGGTCGCTGCTCCATATAACCTAATCATCCTTGGCCTCTATCTGTTACTGACCGCTTTTAGAAAATTTGGTCTAAAACAAAGAGCCATTGGAGCTTTAACCGAAAAAAATGGTGATCCCCTATCATTTGCAGTCATTAGAGTATTTGATTCAGAATTAAAAGTAGAAATTACAAATAAAGTAGCAAATAAAATTGGCCGATATTACTGTTTAGTAAACAATGGTAAATATTACGTGAAAATTGAGAAGAAAAATAATGATGAGAGCTATACAGAAATACTAACTTCCGAAGTTTTCAAAGTGGAGAATGGTATTATAAACAAAAATTTTGTTATTTAATATTAGATATCAGCAAAAAACCCCATAAGTATCCTTGGAACGATTAGTCTTCGTTAAGTGAAAAGGATACTTATGGGGTTTTTATAGTATAAAACCGCCACAAGGTTCTCTCCGTTTAACGCGGACTAATCACTACGAGAACTTTCTGGCGGTTTTTTTAATTCAACTATTTCTTCCTAGCTCGTAAAATTCTTGAGGCTTCACTTACTATACTATCCACAGTCATTGATGCTTTAATCAAAAAACTGGTGGCCCCTAAATCCAACCCCCTCTTTATATCTTCTCTTTCACCCAAATTTGAAAGAATAATAACAGGAATATTTTTTGTTTTATCATTTTTCTTTAGAATAGCCAAAACGTCAAAACCACTCATCCCGGGTAGAAGTAAGTCAAGAAATATAACATCCGGCATATTTGTTTCAATAGTAGCTTGAGCCAGTTCCCCCACTTCCACATTATAGACTTTACAACCTTCATCCACTAATTTTTTAGAAACCAAGCCACCTAAAAACTTATCATCTTCGACAATCACAATTTTTGTCCCCTCGGTAAATTTTTTACTAGTTAGATTATCCATATTTACTATTTTATAATAATTAAATTTTTAATGCAAACCACCATAAATTTTATGTTCTACTAAAACCTCTCCTTCAAATATACTTGAAAAATTCTGGTAGAGTTTATCAACGGTAAAAAATCTGTTAGAAAATTATAGGCAGATGCTCCAGTGGGAGCTAAAATACCCATAAAAACAAGGGTTAAACCAATAAAATTAGTGAAACCCCAAATCCAAAAATCTTGTTTGGCAATTTTCATCACATATTTTGAAATTTTTATCATTTGTGGCACCCGAGAAAAATCATCTTTTACTAATACAATATCGGCTGATTCTATAGCTACATCATAACCGATATTACCCATGGCAATACCCACATCAGCCAAGGAAAGAGCCGCCGCATCATTTATACCATCACCAATCATAGCCACTTTATATTTATTATTAAGACTTTCCTTAATATATTTAAGTTTCTGCTCGGGTAATAAATTTGAATAATAATCAGTTATACCGGTTGCTTCTTTTGTTCGTCTAGCCACACGCTCATTATCACCGGTCAGCATAATTATTTTTTCTACGCCAAGAGCTCGTAATTCTTGCATGGATTTTTTAATATTGTCTTTTATTTCATCCGCTATAACAAAATAACCTTCATAAATACCGTTATAAGAAACATAGGTGACATTAAAACCTTTTTCTTCTTCAGCCATGGTCTGAGATAAAATTTCTTGAGAAATTTTTATTTTTTTACCCTCCAAAAATGGCAACTTACCAAAAATTAATTCTTTATTATTAAAAATAGCTTGCACCCCATTTCCACTTACTTCAGTAAATGAGTCTGGTATCCTCTCTTTTCCGTCTTTATATGGAGCAGAAAAAATAGCAATTGCTTTAGACATTGGGTGATCAGAAAGTTCTGAGCAAAGGCTAATATATTTTAAAACCAGATCTTTCTTTTTTGATCCTGAAACATAACTTTCTACCTTTAACTTCCCTTTTGTTAAAGTACCGGTTTTATCCACAAAAATCACTTTGACATCTTGCAGGGCCTCAAGGAAACTGGCTCCTTTAATAATAATACCCTTTTTGGCGGCAAAGCTAACTGCTGTTAAAAAAGTCAGAGGCATAGCCACGGCAATATCATCAGCGCAAACAACGAGTAATACGGCTAAAATTAAAGTGAGATTATGTGTAAAAATATATAAAACCAGTGTACTTAAAAATATTATTGCTAAATACCAAGTAGCAAATTTTTCTGCCGAAGTATGAATGTCTGGTTTATCAATCTGAGCTTGCTCTACCATCTTGATAATCTGCTCCAAAGTAGTATCTCCGGCTATCTTTTCAGTTCTTATCAATAGATGGCCAGACACTATCAGGCCAGAGCTCAAAACCTTATCGCCAGGCGCTTTATTGACTGGGATTGACTCACCAGTCAAAGATGACTCATCAAGCGAGGCTTGACCAGAAATAACCGTACCATCAATAGGTACACGCTCACCCAAATCCACAATAACTAAATCCCCCACCTTAATGTCAGAATATTTTACTTCTAAAATTCCATTGACAGTTTTAATTTTAATATTTACTGGCTTAAGCTTCATCAAACTCTCAAGATTTTTCCTGGCTCGAGCTTCATTATAAGCTAAAAGTAAGCGAGCAGATGTCAGCATTAAGTTAATAAAAATAGCCGACAACCATTCATGCTCTAAAAGAGAGAAAATTAAGGCAATAGCCGCTAATAAATCAATAGAAATCTTTCGTCTCCAAACAGCTCTCAAACCACTCACAATTACTGGCAAGGTTCCAATAATAGCAACTACCGAAAGAAGTGGGTTACCAATCTCAAAATAGAAAAACTTTATACCCTCTAAGAGTAAAACCGTAAAAAGAAGAATAGTTAAAATAATATCTAAAATCCACCATCTAATATTTTTCATTAGCTATATTTTAGCATAAAATAAAACCGACTAGAATCTAACTGCTGGCTGTGTGGTATGAGGTTGGAACCTCTTCCAATTGAAAAGTAGTCTAGATAACTCTGCTGGTTTATAGTTCAACATAAGACCCTAGAGCAATATTTACAATATTTTGTATATATTTTTCTGTATCTTTTTTCTTATAAACTCGAATGTAAGATGGGTGTTGGATTGGTATTATGGTTAATTTATTAAATCTAGTAACAAAATAATCATAATTATTCCATTTTGTAATTTTTATTTTCAAATTATTTTCAAAGGCAGATAAGACTATTCCTCCTAATAAAAAAATTATTTTAGGTTTTTTATAAATAATTTTATTCCATAAGATATTGAAATTCTGATCAATTTCTATTTTTGTTGGATAACAAAGTTTACCAGTTTTATCTATTGGAGCGAAATCAACTAAATTTGTTTTGTAACTCTTTATATTTTTAATATGCATTTCTATTTCAGAAATTAAAGAGCCAGACAAACTGTCTTTTGAAAGGTTCTTCGCATCCTTCTTTTGGGAGATTCCAACCCACGCCGTATTAATTTTTTTTATCTTATGTTTCATAGTTTTTGTGTTTTTTTAATATATTCATTTAAGATCTCATCACTCTCATTAGAAAAATTACCAGCATCAAAATTAAATTGATTTCTCTTTTTAAGATCCAAATCTATACTTGGTTTTATTGGTAAAATATTTTTACCTTGAACCAATAAGTCATTATAAATTTTTGTTCCGTGATATGGCCTAAATTTAAAAACACTTGTTCTAAACACTCCTTTTGTTTTTATAGAAATCTCTTTTATTTGTTTTGCTAAATTAAATGTCTTTTCAAAATCTTCTTTTGTCTCATTAGGAAAACCAAAAATAAAATAACCCTTTACATCAATTCCCACTGTTAATAATTTTCGTATGCTGTCTATAACTAATTCTATAGAACCAGCTTTATTAATGTAATCTCTAATATTTTTTGAACCAGATTCAATACCTAAAAAAACTTCTTTACAACCACTATCTTTCATCTTTTGAACGATCATTGGGTTTGATCCGAGTGATGTAGCGTGTATCATCGATCTCCATGATAAGTTTGTAAATTTTTTAAAAATTTCTGTTGCTTGTAAAATTGTGTTGGGATTTTTTAAAAATAAATCATCTAAAATTCTAATAGATTGAATATCTGGGTAGGCTTTTTGAAGCAGAAGAATTTCAGAGATTACTGATTCATCACTTTTTTGTCTTGGTTTTATATTTGGATTAAGACCTTTTGCACCAGCACAAAAAGCACAATCAAAAGGACATCCTCGTGATGTTATTATAGCAACTTCTTTTTGTCCATAATGATTCTTTAAAACATTTTGAATCAACAAATTTCTATCTAATTCTAAATTAGAGATATCTTCTGAATAGTATTTTGAATATTGTCCAACTAAATAAATTTTCTTATTATCATCTTCTAATAAAGGTGTCTCTTCAATTTTATCATTGATTATTTCCGGAACTATTTTTTCACCTTCCCCTATAATAATTATAGTTTTATTTTCTGTTGGTAATGATAATAATTCTGTTTGTAAATATTTACTCGCCGGACCACCTATTAAAACATTTTTATCCTTATCTAAACTCAATAAAATTTCTTTAACTAATTCTAAATTTTGAGAAAAAACATTTACTCCAACAAATTCCGCATCTGAATTATTTAATCTTTTAATTGCTTGTTTAACCCCAATTTTTTCTTGAACACAATCAATTACTTCAACTTTATTGCCAGATTTTTCAACAGCGGTTCCTATGTATCCCAACCCTAGTGGTGGCAAATAATCCTCATCATCTTCTGCAGTATTCCTATATATTGGAGTATTAACAAGATCAATCTTTTTTTGCTGTGGATTTTCTAAACTCATACTCACATTTTAACATAAAAAAATAAAACTAAAAATGTAGTTAATTAAAGTTACACCGAAGGTTCTGATGAACGAAACGAAGAAAAGCTGCGAAACCTGGAATTTCTCCCTCGACTAAATTTTTGCCGCCGCCCAAATTTGTCTAGTCACCGGCTCATGATTTTTTCTGCTGAAAAAATCTACTCCGCCGTTCGAATCAAGGCCGAAAGCAAAATCATTTGCTTTCTTCCCGCAGCAAAAAACTTCGGTATTTTGCTGACCGTCTGGTACGAAGTTGGAACTATTCTATCTCAACATTAAACTTTGGTTCTCTCTTCCACTTTAATAATACAACTAAGCCAAAGATGATATAGATAACCATCGTAAACATTGCTATACGATAATTTATGCTTTCAATACCCAGAACAGCAATAATACCTCCCCAAGTCAGCGGACCAAATAAGGTAGCAAATCGTTCAGCTAAAGTGTAGAAAGTAAAACCATAAGTTAAGTCTTCTTTAGCTAATGTCTTACTTAAATATGACCTAGAAATAGTCCAAATTGGTCCCATTAGAAAACCAAGAAGAACGGTGCAAATAGTTAAAGAAATCATTCCTTGGCAAAAAGCTAGGGCAGGAATCAGGACCACCCAGCAAGCCAAGATAATTTTTAAAGTCTTTAAATCACCAAATCTGTCAGCTATCCAGCCAGCAACAAAAGCTCCAATTCCACCCATAAAAAGAATAGCTAATAAAAGATAATTTTTAACATCATCAGAAACAGCGAAAACTCTCTCCATATAAATAGCAAAATTATTAGACAAAGTTAGGAGGGCATCATTAAAGAAGAAGAAAGCAACGAGTAACGGAACGGCTACTGAAACAGAAAAGAAAACTACCATCTTTTTGAGATATTCTTTCTCGCCTTCTCGTAGCACTTTAATACTAAGCTTATTGCTCTTCGGTCTGCTGTCAACAAAAGAAATCATCATTGGTAGGGCTAAAAGAATAAAAATAATTAGCGATGGAAACAAAGGCTGTAATCTGGTAGCGGATAATGGCAAAGCAATTAAAAGACCTGCTACCTGTCCCATACTATTTGAAAATTGCCCGATTCCAGATACTCTAGCTCGGTGTGCTTCATCCGCCACATCTTCCATTAGCGTATTATAGAAAACGAATGAAAGTTGATAGAAATATTGTCCGATTAAGAAGAAGATAGCAATAATGAAGATATGTTGGGTTCCTAAATAAGCAAAAACAGTCGCTAAGCTATACCCCACAAATGTGCCGATAGTCGCATAATTTAACAAATACTTTCTACCACCATATTTATCTGTAAAAGAAGCGAGAGTTGGAGCTGATAAGAATAATAATATAGAAGTTATAGCAAAGATGGCATTATACCAAAAATCGGACAATCCGCCGTCAATTACCATCCATTGAGAAAAATATAGTAGGAAGTTTATAAAGACAAAAGAGTTAGCAAAATCGTATAAGCACCATTGAAATAATCTTTTTTTGTTCATATATTTTCTAAAGGATAAACATCTAAAGCTACCTCATCATACGGGTGGACTTTTTTTATTTCTTTAATAACATTATCCATCTTTTCTCGTGGACAAACTACCTCAATTCTTTCTTCAGCCACCTCCTCTAGCTTTCCTATTTTACCAATATGTGGTTTTGCTCCTGTCTCTGGTCTAAATCTTCCAAAACCCTTAGAACTAAAGGAACAATGACTGTAATTACCAATAATTCCGGCACCCGTTTCTCCCATGGCCTTACGAACAACATCAGTGTGAGTTTCTGGTACAAAGACTACAATTTTTACATTTTTTGAATTCATAGTAAAAACTTTTACTTTTTAATCAAGTTAATTTTAGACTAGATGATACCATTTTCGCTCAGAAATTTTTCTAAGTTTCTCTACAGCTGGTGTATTATAAAGGTATTCAATTTTTTGAGAAATATCAGTAAGAATACCTATTGTAGTATTTTCATTTGGATTAGGGACTGGAATCAACTGTGTCGTTTGTTGCTGGATAAGACCTTGTGGAGTCCCATTATTTACAATCTGTGGAATAGTTACTACTTTAAATTCTTGGTTAAGTTTTTGATTAGAACGTTCTGTTATTAGAAAATCAATATAGGTAGCTTGAGAATAAAAAAGACTGATCATGTCTATTTCAGTTTCCTTTAGACTTTTTATAAATAGATGAATATTATCATTCCAACTATTAGTGGGTAATAACTTTGATGAAAGAGAGTAGCCTCGCACACCATGTTCGGAGTTTCTAATTTGTTGTTCTGCATATCTAATTTCTTGTAGAATTAAACTAGCAGCATCTCTCCGTCTGTCCACTCTTTGTTTAATGTAAAGATAAATAGCCAATGAACCAACAATAAATGTCACGACTCCTATATTATAATTTAGAAAATTTAAAACAATCATATTTTTATGTAAAACTACTTCCACCCTTGCTCTAGTGCTTTCATTGTAACCTGTTCTTGTGGAATTTGAACTGGCCCTTGTGGTGTTTGTTGATTTACCATCATTTGTTGGCGACGAAATTCCATAGTAATAACAAAGTTTTTCTGCAAGATGACACTTTCAAGAGAAGCGATGGTGTATTTCTTTATATTTTGACTATTATTAATACCAAGCTCATTTTGCGGATTCCAAATATTGTTTTGCAATTCCATTTCCTCACCATATTTTGCGTATAAATCAGACATTAATTGTGAGAGTTCGGCGTCAGCATCAACCACAGACTTAACCCCCAATTCCTCTTTAGCTTCTTTCCTACCAACAAAATATGTGTGGGAGTATAGATCTTCAGTAAAATACTTAACAATTTTATCAATTTCTTCATCCCTCATCTTATTTTTATGACTCTTAAGAAGACGTTTTGCAATTAGACGAATAAGATTGTGGGTACGATTCACGTTTCCAAGTGAAAGCGGGTGTATTTGTGGATTAGCTTCAACAAATTTGTTAAAAATTTTTGTAAGATCTTCGTCGTTTTTAATACCAAATTTATTTTTTGCTAAATCAAAATAGGCAATAACATCCTCCACTGAAATCGGAATCCTATTTTGAGGATTTGCTGGATCAGTGGGATTAAAAACATTTGCAGTGGACGGATCAATAGGCGAAATCTCTGATAAATCACTCATTACAATTTCATCAGCTCCCAAAGCTATCATCGTTCCAGCACTATGAGCTTTATAAGGAATAATTACTGAAAAGGTGTCACAATATTCACGAATCATAGAGACCAAACGCCACGGAACCATAGTATCTCCACCTGCGGTATAAAGAAATAGGTCAATTTTATCAGTTTTGCCTATTTTACGAAGTTGTTCGCTAATGATAGGGATAATATCCATTGCAACCCTAGCATTTACAGGCCCCTGTCTATCACTAGTAACATAAGTAATGACTTTTGAACCTCTTTTTGCTTCTATTTTTTTAATTATTTCTAGTTTATCCATTTTTAATATTATATCACATTTATAGATTATCTTTACTTTTTAAATTATTATTGTCACTTTTTCATACATCATGGGCAAAGCACCTTCTTTCATTCTGAATTTTGTGCCGTGATTATGTCCTGTACGAGCATCAAAATCTACAAAAATCTTTGCCTCCTCCAACCCTTTTAAGAAACCCTCAAAATTAAACTTTTGAAGCATCATAACTTTCGTGTACTTATAAAATTCCTTTCCTCGTACCTTTTTTACTTCGGCTTGGACATAAAAACAGTTAAGTAATTTTGTACCGGCTTTATGTTCCAAATCATCAAATCCCCAATATGGCTGAGGGTCTAGTTCCTTAAGTCCAATTTTTGTTTTTACTGATTTTAACCAAGCTTTGTGGCGTATATCAACAGTTGAGGAATCAAACGAAATTAATATTTTCTTTTCCGCTCGGTCAATTTTGACCATAAATCCTCGGTCGCTTCTAGAAAGGCCATGGATTGTTAGTCTAAAACTCATTTCTCCCTTTGGGTATTTATTACCCTCATTTTTGTGAGCCCAGCCATATTTAGGTAGTAATACTTTTGGAACAAAGCCAATAGCTCGGGGTGATGGTTCAATATGAAATAATGTGCAAAGAGATCCAGAATCTATCCTTTGTGTTTTTAGTTCCCATTCGGCGGCATTTGGGATTGGTAGATTGTTTTCCTTAATACCCAATAAATCTTCAAGCGTATTACCTACTCCACCATGATTTTTATGGCGACCATTAGGAATCCAGTCCATTTCTGAAATTTCTTTTAATTTCTGAATTAATGCCGGCTTTGTATATATTACAGTGTCTTTTTTCATGATATTACCAAAGTTTATTTTGTGATTTATGTTGTTTAATTCTTTCCTCGGCCATTTTGCAGTATTCCGGAGAAAGCTCTATACCAATATAATTTCTTTTAAAATTTAGAGCCGAGATAGCTGTTGTACCCGAGCCCATAAACGGATCTAGAATCGTTTTTGCGTCTGTGGATTCTACAATCCTATCAATCAAATCCACCGGAAAGGCCGCTGGATGTTTATTGTTCATTTCTTGAGTAAATTCCCAAACATCACCATAGCCATTAGCCTTTGGTACAAGTTTGAATTTGGGTTTTGCAATTAAATAAATAACTTCATAAGTCGGAACAAAATATCCAGCATTAAAATTAAAACCACCTTTTCGTTTCCAAATAATAATCTGTCTTACCGGAAAGCCACTAACAATGTCATTTCTATCTTGTAATAAACCACCCTGTACACGCCATTTGTGATTATAAAAAATAGCACCATTTTCCGGAATTATTCTCATCATTTCTGTTAGGCAATCTCTCTGCCACTTAACATATTCATCATGGGGCATACAATCATTGTGGTGGCTATAACCTTTTTGTAGGGCGGCGTTTGCCCACTTACCACCTCGGCCATCTTTCATACCATTTCCGGTAGAATTTTTTAGATTATATGGGGGTGAAGTGATAACTAAACCAACAGAAGCATCCGGTACCTTTTTTAACATCTCAAGCACATCACCGCAAATAATTTTATTTAAAAAATCACCAATTACCGGAGTGTGTTTGGTATTCTTGTTGATGGATAAATTTATATTAATTTTTTCGCTTATTTTAGGCATATTTATAGTAATAATACAGTAAAATAGGGTTATTACAAGATATATTTGATTTTCTGAACAAAAAAGAGCAATATTGCCTTTATGGACAGCTTAATTACTCAATTAGACAAAAAGTATCAAGATTTTAACGGTAGCTTTTCCGACAGAGCCTATAAGTTTTCTTTTGACTATGCCTACGCATATTTTGAGATTTTAGAACAACAACCAAGACTAAAAGAGATTATTGGAAAAGATAAGGAAAATAATCAAGGTAATTCTCTGTCTTTCTATTATGCCGAACTTCACCGAGACATATATCTCCCCATGAGTAAATATAAAGTTTCTCATTTTACTCCTCCTCAAGATATTATTGGTGACACTCAAATATATCCTCATTTTCGGTTGATGATTTCTTTATGGCTAGCTAAACACATTGTTCGTCTTTTCCCTTTCTTAAAAACAAAAGACAGAGATTTTAATTCTTACGTTGCTATACAAAAAATTATTCATAATATTCGTCAGAAAAAATATCAAATATATTTTATTCAACTACATCAAGCTCTTATTCCTTTGATTTTAAAAATTAGTAGTGAAACAGATAAGGGTTCATTTAAAATTGATGATACTAGAATTAAAATCTTTATTGATGACAAAAAAGGTATTTTTAAGGCAGATAATGACCAATTATCATACCCAATTAAAAGAAAAACCAAGAGAATGAAGCTGATTAAACACTTGGTTGGTAAAGATGATTGTGGTGTTGTGGAATTAGCGAAAGAAACTAACCAATTTAAGGAAACAATTATGAAAGAAATTACCGAGATTAATCGGCTTTTTAGGCATAATCTTGATGTGGCTGATGACCTAATCATTCATCATGATACTGGAGGATATTCTTTAAACAAAAAGAGCTTTGATATTACCCTAAACTAAAATACCTTTGGGGGTTGTTAATAAGTGAGGTTATGACGGCTTAAGAGAGCCGTATTTTTGTGGTGAAGGGTATCTAGAAGTAGCTATGGGCTTTTGTGAAAATGGTTAGGTGATCAAGTTTAGTCACAATTTAATAGTGGAAACGATTAAGTGTTTTAAAGAGGAAAACAACTTAGACATTTCTGAAGAAACAGCTAACGAATATTTAAAATATTTCGCTGGCTTGTATTTAGCATTTACTAACAAAGCGGAAACCGACTCGGCTGGGCTTCTTATGAAGCCAGACGAGGCGGTTTCCGCGAAAATTTTATGATCAAGAACAAAAGAGAACAGTTTTTAATGATTGATAGAAAAGATTTTACTTTGCTATCCAATGTCCTCAAACCGAGAGAGGTTGTTATGTTTTTGCATTTCAAAATAATGGCGGACTGGGATGAAAAGCATGTAAATTACAATACAGCTAGAAAAACGATTCGGGAGATACAGGTTGAAAGGCTTCCGTCTTGGTCAATCGGCAAGATTTGCGAGTCTAGGAAAATTTTGATGGATAAAGGCTTGCTGGCTCATGTTGATCGGACTCGTGTTCGGTTAAGTGAAGAAAAAGTTCTACATCCTGAATTAATTGTTCCCGTAATTGAACCAACTGTTCCAATAGCTGAACCTGCTGTTCAAGAGGCTGGACAAAGTCGGGTTGAGGAGATAAAAAAACAAATATCAGAAATGACTAAGAAGTTCGGTAAATTCTAATTTATGTTCAAAAGTCTAAACAAAATGCTTTTCTATAGATCCCTATATCTCCTTATATACCTCTTATAGCCTTAAAATTTATTTGCTAAATTTTAAATTAAGACTACTATAAAGAAAAATGAAATACATCATCTACAGCCGAAAATCTACGGACACCGAGGACAAGCAAGTCTTATCTTTAGACTCCCAAGAAAGAGAACTTTTAAGTATTGCAGAAAAGCAGAACTTAGAAGTGATTAAAACTTTAAGGGAGAGTAAATCAGCTAAAGAACCGGGGCGACCAATTTTCAATGAGATGATGAAAATGATAGCCAACGGCAAAGCTGATGCGATTCTCTGTTGGAAAATAGATCGTCTAACTAGAAATCCGGTTGATGGCGGACAAATACAATGGTTGCTCCAAAGCAATAAGATTAAATGCATTAGAACTTTTGAAAAAAGCTATTATCCTAATGACAATGTTTTGCTGATGAGTATTGAGCAAGCTATGGCCAATCAGTATATACGAGACCTAAGCTTGAATGTTAAAAGAGGAAATAGAGAAAAGCTGGCTCGTGGGGAGTGGCCAAATCACGCTCCGTTTGGTTATTTGAATGACAAAGCGACCAAAACGGTAATCATTGACCTTGTCCGTTCCAAATATGTGTCTAGAACCTACGAATTATACCTCACCGGCAGTTATAGCTTCCGAGATATTACCGCCAAATTATATGAGGAGGGTTTGCGGACAAATACTGGTCGCAAAGTCCAGCTAAATCAGATTCAGCGAATACTTTGTAATCCTTTTTATACTGGTTTAATGGAACGAGACGGCAAGTATTATGCCGGCCGACATCAACCAATCATTTCTAAGCAAACTTTTGATGAAGCTCAACAGCTATTATTAGATTCTTCTCGTCCTCGTTTAAAAAAGTTATTCTTTCCGCTCCGAGGATTTATGAAATGTGCTGTTTGCGGTTGTGCTTTGACCGCCTCTATCAAAAAAGGCCATCACTATTATTACTGCACTAATCGCAAGGAAATTTGTGAGGAACATAAAAGTTATATGCGAGAAACTTACCTTTATGAATTATTTGCTGGTATTTTAGGCAACCTAGACTTTACTGAAAGGAAAATTGAGCTGATGTATCAATCCGCCAAAGAACAACTTGAGGCTGATAGCGGATACAACAGCAACATTATAGAAACCCTACAGAAAGGGCTAGAATCGCTTAAGACGAAAGAATCTTTGCTTTTAGATACCTTTCTAGCTGAACAAATTACTAAAGAATTATACGACAGCAAAATACTTGCTTTACAAAACGAACGAGTGTCGCTCACCAAACAGCTTAAAGAAGCTAAAGATAAGACACCGGAGAGTATGTTGGAACCGACTAAAAATCTATTCCTGCAAGGCAGTAGAGCCATGAAAGAGTTTTTAGATGGTGATGATTTCAAAAAACGAAAAGTTTTAGAAAATCTATGTTGGAACCTTTCTTTCAAAGACAAAAATGTGGCTCAAGTTAGCCTTAAAGGTGGTTATCAAGCTATGTTTAAAGCACCTAAAAATGGCACTATTTCAGAACTGCTGCGGGACCTGGATTCGAACCAAGATAACCGCCTCCAGAGGGCGATGTCCTACCATTAGACGATCCCGCAATATGTAAAGAATACTTGAAAAACAAGAATTATTCAAGCTAATATTTTAAAACTAAATGAGTAGATGCTAAACCCTTAAATATTTTCTTACTGCTAGATAGCTAGAAATAGCACCGAGGGCTATACCCGAACCAAAAATAATTATAAAAATTTGGCCAAAGTTTTTTAAATAAAAATCAAATAAATCCAAGCCAACAAAAAAAGTTTTTGATAAATTACCAATCCAATAAGTCAAACCTAAAAAGACCAAAAGAACTAAAGTGGCGGAAACAATACCATAAAGTATCCCGGAAACAACAAAAGGACCTTTGACATAACGTCCCGATGCTCCTACTAGACGCATCACAGAAATTTCATCCCTAGAAATAAAGATAGCTAAACGAATAGTGTTAAAAGTGATGATAATAGAAATGACTAAGAAAAGTATGGCTACCCAAAGACCAACATTATTAGTGGCATCAGTAATTTTTGTCAGCCTATCAATTACCACTTTATTTTGATAATAATTTACTTTTTCAATGATCGAATTATTTACAGCTGAAGAATCTTGGTCTGTTAAAAACTTTGCTATACCCTCATATTGTGATGGTTCCTTGGCTTTTATACTAAGAGAAGCAGTCAAAGGATTCGTGTCTAATTCATCTAATGCCTGCAGAATTAAAGAATCATCTTTATGTCTTTCATTAAAATTAACGAGGGCTTGATCACTAGAAATATATGTGACGGAAGACACTTCTCCAATTGATTCGATCGATTTTTTCATACTTAAAATATCCATTTCACTGGCATTAGTCGTGAAATAAACATTAATATCTACTTTATCTTTTATTTCCTGCAAAGAGAATTTCAAAATGGCGCTCATAAAAATAAGAGAGCAAATAATAAATAAGGCAATGAACATCACGACTAAAGATGATAAAGAAACGAAACCATTACGCCAAAAATTCGTCAGACCAGCCCGGAAAACTCTTTTTACTTTTGTAATAAACATATTATTTTAATTATAGAACATAACTCCCACTCTTGTCATCCCTGACAATCCTGCCATTTTGCATACTGATCACTCTCTTACCCAAAGAATCTATCACTCCCCGATTATGGGTCGTCAAAACCACAGTCGTCCCCAAATCATTTATCTTTTTTAAAATCTGAATTATTTCAAAAGTATTAGCTGGATCCAGATTACCAGTTGGCTCGTCAGCAATAATAATATCCGGTTGATTTACAATAGCTCGAGCAATGGCTACCCGCTGTTTCTCCCCACCGGAAAGCTCACCGGGAAAACTATATATTTTCTTACTTATATCCACTAGTTCCAAAACATGAGGAACATCCGCTTCTATTTCTTCATCCGTCCGTCCAGCAGCTTCCATAGCAAAAGCAATATTTTCAAAAACTGTTTTATTTGGCAATAGACGAAAATCCTGAAAAACCGTACCGATCTTTCTTCGAAGATTAGTGATTTCCTTTCCTTTTAATTTATGAACCTCATCCGACTCATAAAAAACCTTACCCTTAGTCGGACTTTCCTCAGCCAAAAGCATCTTGATTAAGGTTGTCTTGCCGGCTCCAGAGTGTCCCACAATAGAAACAAATTCTTTGGGCCCTATGGTAAGAGTAATATCCTCCAAGGCCACACAATCATCGGAATAAATTTTAGAAACTTTATCAAAATAAATCATTTCCCTATTATTATAACAAAAATTTTTCAATATCACCATCTAAGACCTCATCTACCTTAGCTGTTTCTACTCCACTCCGATGATCCTTGACCATTTTATAAGGATGCAGAACATAGGAACGAATTTGATTCCCCCATTCAATCTCCATGGTTTTGCTGACATACATACCTTGTTCTTTTTCCTTTCTTTCTTTTTCTTTTAAAACGTATAATTTAGCCCGTAATATCTGCAAAGCTTTTTCCTTATTTTGAGCCTGTGACCGTTCGCCATCTACATGAACGGATATTTTTGTGGGTAAATGCACTATCCTGACCGCTGTCTCACGCTTATTTACATTTTGCCCACCCGGACCGCTGGAACGTGCAAAATCAAATTTTAATTCATCCTCCGAAATAACTAAATCCGTAGCACTAGTTTTTTCAAACTTTGGAATAAACTCCACAAGGGCAAAAGAAGTGTGACGCAAACTCTTGGCATTAAAAGGAGAAAGTCGGACTAACCGGTGGACTCCGGTCTCACTTTTTAATTTACCATAAACCCCTACCTGCGCAGGTAAACCTTTGCCGGAAATTTCTAGGGTAATATTCCGATAGCCACCATGATCATTTTCATTTTGATGTAGCAGACGATAACTCCAACCCTGTTTATCAAAAAACTTTTTATACATTTCCAAAAGTATCCTTGCAAAATCCTCGGCATCTATTCCGCCTGCCCCAGCCATAATAGTAAGAATGGCATCACTATTATTATATTTATCTACCCCAGCTATTTCCGCTTTTAATTCGGCTATTTGTTTTATAATGGCCTGAGCTTTATTTTTATCCAACCAAAAATCAGGGCTGGCCATCAATGCCTCCATTTCCTCCAATTTTTTCTTTTGTATCTCTTTGTCTATCATATGTGAGCCATCTCTGAGGATCGAACTCAGGACCTCGTCTTTACGAAAGACGCGCTCTACCAACTGAGCTAAGATGGCATAATAGCTGAGCCGTTGATCGGGATTGAACCGATGACCTCGTCATTACCAATGACGTGCTCTACCAACTGAGCTACAACGGCATTTTGTAAGAATAACTTATTTTATAAATATTTTCAATTAAAATCGCGGGCGATGAACTCTCCCTCGCATAAATTTTTATCGTCATAAAAATTTTGCTGGGCACCGGCTCACGGTTTTGCTTGCTAGCAAAACATCGTTCCGCCGTCAGCACCCATGCGTCAGCCATGTAGATGGCTGACTCGCCCAAGCAAAAACCGCTCAAATTGAGCGGTTTTATTGCGCGGGCGATGGGTGCTGACCCCACGGCCTCTCCCGTGACAGGGGAGTGCTCTACCGTTGAGCTACGCCCGCATGTGAACAAAGATAACAGAAAAATAACTTTCCAGCAATCTCAATTCAGTGCCGATGAATGGAATTGAACCATTTTCTGAGGCTTATGAGTCCCCCGTTCTACCATTGAACTACATCGGCATAACATTTAATTTTACCAAATAATACAAGACACAATAAATATAGTCTTTTTTTAACAAAAAGACAAATTTTTAATGTTGCGGGGGTTGGATTTGCACCAACGTCTCAAGGTTATGAGCCTCGCGAATTACTGTTACTCTACCCCGCTGGCCACATTATTTCACGTTTTCAACAAAAAAACAAGGTCTGGAAATTCCTCTTTCTCACCACATCCTTTTCCGGGTACGAATTTTTTGAAGCTTAAAAAATTCTCCGTTTTCGGCTCAGTCAGCCTCAAAAGCCCCTCCAAAGGAAGATGGTTCGACGAGGGATTTCTGAAATTAATTTCCTATTATATATATTCAAACTCACGAAAAACAGTTTCATACAGACCAATCACTCTTTTGGCTTCCCGCTCATTAATCATAAACTCTGACCCTTCATGAGCAATCTGATTACGTATTTTATGTGCCTCCCAAGCATTTTCTATGTTCAAAAAATCACTGGGTTCTACCGCTTTTAATTGTTCACTGATACTGTCTTGCTCGTAACCAAGCTCAGTTAAAATATCACCAAGCATTATGTCACACTCCAAAATGGCTAATTTCCAATCACTTGGATTTTCCGAATTGATATGAATTAAAACTTTTTCCCATTTCTCATTTACTATTGGCAAAATGACTCCATCCGCTTTTGCCACTTTTTGACCTGGTAATTCTAAAGCATCATGAAGCTGATCACGAACACGCATCAAATTATTGGCAGTCCAAATTATAAAAATAATCAAAAGAAGCGATAATAAAAAAGAAAAAGTAAAAATTCTTAGCATTAGGGCTACGGCATAGTCCGGCAAAAGTAACCAGAAATTTTGAAAAATATCTCCCCAATTTTTATTTACAGTATTAGAATAAACAGCTTTAAACAAAGCGTCAATAAAAGGACTTAGAGTGACAGAATGTAAGGGATCTAATTGCTGTATTTCAATGGGGAGATTTGGGCTCATGATTATATTTTAGCAAATTATTACTTGTTCTCAAAGCTTTGAGCAATATCAAATAAAGTATCCTCGCAACCATGATCAGCAAAAAATTGTAGACCTAAAGGTAATTCCTTATCCCCCACTTTTTTAAAACCAGAGGGCACAGATATAGCTGGTATCCCCGCCAGATTAGCTGGTACCGTAAAAATATCCTCCAAATAAAGCTGTAATGGATCATTTATTTTTTCACCAATTTTGAAAGCCGGACCGGGAGTGGTGGGGGTAATTATTATATCCACTTTTTCAAACGCTTTTTTATAATCCTCACGAATCAAATCCCGCACAATGTTTGCCTTATTGTAATAAGCATCATAATAACCTGAAGATAAAATATATGTTCCCAAAATTATTCGTCGCTTTACTTCTGGACCAAAACCGGCTTGCTTAGTTTTAAAATAATCATCCACCATATTAGCACCATCCACATGCAAACCATAGCGCACACCGTCAAAACGAGCGAGGTTTGAAGATACTTCAGCAAAAATCAGGGTATAATAAACAGCCAGAGAATATTGTAAATTAGGCAAACTAATTTCCTTTACTTCATAACCTAATTTTTTTAATTTTTCCACTGATTCAGTAAAATTTTTCTTAACTTCTGGATTTAAGCCATCTATTTTCATAGCTTCTTTAGGTATACCAATCTTTACCCCAGTAGTAGAAAAATCAGAATTTTTCACTACGGGGCGAGATTTTACTTCAATACTTGTTGAATCTAACAGATCTTTTCCAGCTATAAAATCAAAAACAATTTTGGCATCAGTGACGTTTTTAGCAAAAGGACCAATCTGATCAAAAGAGGAACCCATGGCCATCACACCATATCGGGAAACCGCTCCATAAGTTGGCTTCAAACCCACTAAACCACAAAAACTAGCCGGTTGTCTGATAGAACCACCGGTATCCGAACCAAGAGCCACCAAAGACATATCAGCCGCTACTGCTACTGCTGAGCCACCAGAAGAACCACCGGCCACTCTTTCTGTATCAAAAGGGTTTTTAGTAACACCAAAAGCCGAATTTTCTGTGGAACCACCCATGGCAAATTCATCCATATTTGTCCGGCCAAGAAAAACTACCCCGGCGTCTTTTAATTTATTTATCACGGTGGCATCATAAGTGGCGTGATAATTTTCAAGCATTTTAGAAGCCGAACTGGCAATCCTGCCCTTAATCAAAATATTATCTTTGATAGCCATGGGAATACCCGTCAGTAAAGTCACATTATTTTTGCTGACAATTCTTTTATCCGCCACTTTAGCTTGCTCTAAGACATCAGAAAAAACTTCTAAATAAGCATGGATTTCGCCATCTTTATTTTTAATATTTTCCAAATACGCCTGTGCTAAATCCACCGCCGTATATTTTCCCGCCACTAAATCAGCGTGCGCTTGCTTGATAGTTAAATTTTTTAAATCAATTTTCATAATTTAATTTTCCAATATTTTTTTAACTTTCAAATAATTTCCCTCTTTTCTAGGAAATTCTTTCACTAAATCATCTGTATATAATCCACCTTGATTCTTATCCACATCCTCACGCATGACGTTTCGCAAATCTCCTAATTTTCTCTCCTTCCCCGTCTTAGCCACCACTGCTTTTATTTGATCTACATAACCTAAAATCTCCCCTATTTCTTTCAAATAAGTTTTCTTTTCTTCTTCAGTCAGCTCAATTCTGGCCAATTTTGCCAATTTCTCAATATCCTTGATTTCCATAATATTTAAAAGAATAGCATAAAATTTGAATTTTTTCCAAAAAAATAGGCAATATCTATATTTCAAGATATTGCCTATTGTATTCACCTCTTTTCTAAAAATTAAAAAACTAAGTTTCAAGGAAACAATTCCTCAAGAAACTACCTCACGAGAACGCAAACACCCGTCCCGACCAGCCGTGCCGTCCCAGTTCACTCTGAACCTGCCGCCGTACCAATCCGCACCCGGGACACTACCACCCAAACTACACGAGCCGCTACAAAGCGTAACATTATTCACATCCAGGTGAGATCCTGTTTCTGAGAAATACACCAGTTCGTGAAGCATACGCTCGAGCAAAGTTTCAGTTTTAAGACCTTCCTTCGTAATCATGTTCGCTGACTTGTTCTTGTGAACTTCATCTGCTTCCACGGTGTCACGGACCCAAATGGCATAATTGCCTTTCTTGGGGTCACGCTCGTTTCTTGAAATGTCCTTGTCTAAGTTATAAGTATACTTGTAACAAGAAAATTGCTTTTTACATGCATCGTAGACTTGATTATTGGTCAGGTTTGACGCAATGACTAACAGACGCCAGTTACCCTCTGTGGACTTCGGAGGAATTTTAAGTCCTGAGAAACCAACAGTGAGACCGAAATACTCCCGATAGAAACCAGCCCAGCTATCAAGAATATTGAGATCTGAAACTGCTTTATTTTTCAGAACTACTTCCGCTCGACCAAGAATCACCAGTGCCAGACTGTTAGCCAAATCCTTATTACGGAGAACATTCCGCATGTCGTCGTCAGTCCCACCGAAATCAAGTACAGCATTCCAAACAGCTTTGACGATTTCCCAGACTGTACCCATCACTGATACCATCTCGCTTTTCCTTGCACTCATCTCTACCTTCCTTCTGCGCCTTTGGCGCATATGGCATACCTCTTATTCAAGCGTAGTGCTCAAACCTAAGGCCTGCCGTTTCAAAGAACTTTATTTCTCAAGTGTACACCTAAATATCATATTTGTCAAATAAAACAAAAACCCTTATTTTTAGGCCAACAGTTTAATAAATTCCGCTTCAGATAACACCTTTACATCTAATTTTTGAGCTTTAGTTAATTTTGAACCGGCACTTTCGCCAGCAACAAGATAAGTAGTTTTGGCGGAAACAGATTCAGAGACATCACCGCCAAAAGCGCGGATTTTATCTTTAGCTTCATCACGGGACATAGCAGAGAGCGTGCCAGTAATCACAAAAGTTTTACCTGCAAATTTTCCGCTTTCAGTTTTCCCAGCATTAACCGTTTTTATAATTTCTACTTGCTTTAAAAGATTATTTAACAGTTTTTTATTATTTTTATCGGCAAACCAATCCACCAGGGCTTTGGCGACAATCGGACCCACGCCATCAAGCTTTTGCAAATCATCAAATGACGCATTTTTTAATTTTTCAATATCCTGAAAATGCTTGGCCAAATCAATAGAAGTTTCCTCCCCCACCTGAGCAATGGATAATCCCACAAGAAATTTTGGCAAACTAATTTTTCTGGATTTTTCTACTGAAGCGAGCAGATTATCCACAGATTTTTCGGCAAACCTTGGTAAGGATAATAAATCACCACGTTTCAAAGTAAAAATATCTTCAAAAGAAGAAATAAGATTGTTATCCAGTAAAGCATCAATTATTTTTGGCCCACAACCATCCATGTCAAACGCTTTTTTAGATACAAAGTGATAAAACTTTCGCCGTTTTTGCGCAAAAGAATTCTTACTGACACACCGCCAGGCCACTTGCCCTGGCACTCGTTCAATCTTTCCACTACCGCCACAATCCATCACTGATTCAGGAAATTTATACGGTTTCTCTTTACCGGTTCTTAAATCTTTTAACACGGAAACAATATTCGGAATCACATCACCGGCTTTTTGTAAAACCACCGTGTCTCCTATTCGCACATCCAGTCTTTTTATTTCATCTTCATTATGCAAAGTCGCTCGAGAAACCAAGGATCCAGCCACTCGCACTGGTCGCAAATGCGCCACCGGTGTAAGCACCCCTGTGCGCCCCACCTGAAGCACAATATCCTCCACCACGGTGGTTACTTGTTCGGCTGGAAATTTATAAGCCACACCCCAACGTGGAGTCTTGCCGGTATAACCAAGGGCCTCTTGTATTTTTCGTGAATTTATTTTTATCACAATACCATCCAGACCATACTCCAATTTATCTTTTTTCTTGGTCCACTCAGAATAATATTTTTCTATATCTTTAAGAGAATTTACTACCTTAAAATAAGGATTAGTTTTAAAACCCAGATTTTTTAATAATTCTAATTCTTCACCTTGAGTGGCTGGCATTTTTACGCCATTTACTTTTTCTAAATCATAAATAAATGTGTCCAATTTGCGTTTAGCGGTTATTTTTGGATCTAATTGTCTGATGGAACCCGCTCCAGCATTTCTGGTATTAGCAAAAAGTAATTCTCCCGCTTTCTTTCTCTCTTCGTTTATTTTTTCTAATTCTTTTTTATTCATCCACGCTTCACCTACCACAATAGCTGAGACTGATTTCTCCAAAATAAAAGGGATGGATTTTATAGTTTTTAAATTATTAGTTACATCCTCGCCCACCTGGCCATCACCCCGCGTCGCCCCTTGAATAAATTGTCCTTCCTTATATGTTAAAACTATTTTTAAACCATCAATTTTTAATTCCAAACAATATTCCAATTTTTCGCCTTTTAAGGAAGGTTCCTTTTCAATCATTCGTTTAATTTTCTCCTCCCACTTTTTTAATTCTTCAGAATCGAAAACATCATCAAAAGACCATTGGCGGGCTTCGTGTTTTACCTTTTTAAATTCTTTTAATGGCGCTCCGCCCACGCGTTGAGTTGGACTTAAAGGCGAGACCCATTCCGGATGTTTTTCTTCAATGGCAGTCAATTCTTGAGTCAGAGAATCATAAACCTCATCAGTAATATCTGGTTTATCTAGCACGTGATAGAGATATCGATAGTGCTCTATCAGTTTTATCAATTTTTCGTATCGCTCTTTAGTCATATTAGAAAGTTTCTTTTATCTCTCTTTCCACTCGGTCCCCACCAATAGAATCATGACCAGTAGCAATAATATTGGTAGTTAAATATTGATCCGCAGAGCCACGGGTACCGGTTAATATTTTATTAATCTCCACATTAAAATTTGGTCCAAAAGAATCACTGGTAACAAAAGTACTGGCTGGAAAAATAATAGTAACAGCGGTTGAGTCCGTCGGTAAAGCGGCATCATATTGGACATCAGCGGTACTTAAAATAATATTGGCTGGGTTACCGGTTGAATTATATCCGCAATTTATATTTCCAGTGGTTTTATTATCATCAAATAAATTTGGTATTTCTCCTCTTTTAGTATCCCAATATAAGGCACATTCTCGGCCACTATCCGCCGCATAAAAAGCATTGATTGAGCGCTGGCTGGCTGAAGAAATAGCCAGCTCTTTTAAAGCAATACTAAAAATGGAAAGACCGATTGTTAAAAGCAAACTGGATAAAAGGACAGAAAAAAGAAGAGCAAATCCCTTTTTATTTTTATTTGTAACATTAAGTATCATTTTAATAATTATAAATTAAACCCTTAACAATTATCTGTTTATCGGCTGTGGTACCCCACTTAACAGTGACTACTACCAAAGCTTCATCAGTATTAGAACCAGTGGGGTTTAATTTGATCTGTATTTGTCTAATAAAACTTGTTTCTGTACCACCGGCACTATACCCATAAAAACCATTTGATATTGATAAGGAAGAAGCATTATAAATTTTAATTTCCCCCAAGCCACCATTAGCATTAGTATCTATCTGACAACCAAACCCCGTTAAAAAATCCTCCACCTTACAATCACTTAAAGCATTTAAACTGTCCCAATCATAGCTATTATCTGGGTTGTTTATAGAAACCACATCTCTAACGTTCTTAATATACTCAAAGGCATCCTGAGCTAAATATGAAGCAATCATCTGACTTTTTGTATAAATAGCGGAAGAGAGACCTTTTTGGGCAATCGTGATCGGGGCCGCAATAGCTACCATCAAAATAGAGATGGCCACCAAAGCTTCGAGTAAAGTGAATCCGGTATTATTTTTATAATTTAATTTAATCATAATGTTTTGGGTCTTGTCCTCTCTGATATACTAGTTTGTAAATCAAAAATAGTTTTTATTTTTTCCTTTGCTCCAGCTTCACCGCTAATGGTGACAATCATTCTTGGTTGAGTCTTATTACTATCTGGAATTGGAAATTGTACTCCCAAAACATAAAATACCGCCTTACTTATATTAACTTCTGAAGAAGTTAAGGCCGTAAAAGGGCCGGTAAAATTACAGAAATTACCATTTTTTTCTAAACACTCTTTTATTGCTCCGTTTTCAAATTTATAATAAGCAAAACCATATTGCTTTAAAGCACTATCATAATCAGCCCGAATTGATCTATATTTTATAATATTGCCACCGTCAGGACAATTATCATTTGGCTCAGAATTATTTCCACAAGCATATTCTGTCCCCATTCTCATATCCTTAGAAATTCCCTCCAAAGCCAAACTAATATTGTTTATAGCTGTTTTGATTGCCCTGGCTTTATTATTAGCATCTATCACATTCATCAAAGCGCTGACGGCGGTGACCATCACTATGGAAAAGATGGCAATCGCCACCATTAGCTCCACTAAGGTAAAACCAAAATTATTTTTTTTAAGCTGATATTTTTTCATAAATTAATGGGCAATTTGAATCAAACCATTACTTCTCACTTTGACTTTTCTTTCGGAACCATCGGCTCCTCTGATAATTATTGTGGCATTATCAAGCTCGGTCACATTATTATTCGCTCGAATATGGGCATCGGGATTTGGCCTTTGAAAAACAATGTCTAGTTTTTGTATACTACAATCCCCATCTGGTAAATCCGTCTCTTCGTCAACACACAAAGCATAAATATAATTGCCTCTGGTAATGTTATATCGGCTTACGCAACCTCTAGAATTTTCACAGGTTGAAAGAATAGCCGTATCATCATCATTATAAAGTCCATCACCTGACTCTGTATCACTTAAATAGCTAGTGTCGGCAAAAAGAATAAAAGACTTTGGATTAGTTATATCAAAATGCACACCGTAAGGAACAAATTTACTTCCACCTCCAAGATTAAATTCCTTAATATTTATTCCATAGGTTTGTGCCTGCCTGATTGTCAGGGCTGTATCATAAGCCAAGTTAGTAAGTAAAATAGAACTATTAAACTTGGCCTGATTAAACAAAACAACACCAGTCAGAATAGCAAAGATACTGATGGTCACCAGAAGCTCTATTAAGGTAAATCCCCGCCTTGATGAGCTGGTGAGGCGAGCAACTTTAAAATTTCTCTTGAGCGCTAACATATATACATTATAACATGAGAAATATTTTATGGTATTAAGAAATTTAGACCCAAAATATCAATATTAAAGAAAAAAACTAGAATAAAACCCAGGATAATAAATGGAGCAAAAGGGACTTCACTTTTTCGATCAATTTTTAAACCATGCCAATTAAATTTAGACAAAATCAGCAATATTATGCCATAAAGTGCCCCAGTCCAAAAAGCTAAAATTACGGCTGATAATCCCAGCACTGGACCAAGAAACCAACCAACACCCAAAACTAGTTTTGGATCCCCCAAACCCATCCATTGACCCCGAGAAACCAACCAAATAATAAAAAGTGGTAAAGCCAAGACTGGACCAGCGACTAAAAACCAAATCATATGAACTTTAAGTTCTTCTGGTGTCACACTAAGAAAAAAATAATCCGTTAAAATTTTAAGTAAAGCTAAAATACTAAAAGTTATAACTAAACCATCTGGAATAATTTTATGTTTAATATCATAAACAGTGATAGCTATTAAAACTGCCATCGTGGCCAAACAAATAAACACAGACTCAGGATTAAAAACTAAACCCGATAAACCAAAATATTTTATAATGACGCCAACAAAAAGTAGGCCGGTCAGACCCTCCACCACCGGATATTGCCAAGAAATTTTACTTTGACAACCAGCACATTTTCCTTTTTGTAAGATAAAACTTAAAATCGGAATGAGTTCCAAGGGTCCTAACTTTTTTCCACAAGAAAAACAAAAAGATCGGCCTTTTATGGCAGAAATACCAGTGTTATACCGTAAAATTAAAACATTTAAAAAACTTCCAACAATAGTTCCAAAAATAAAAACTAAAATATAAAAAAATATGTCGACATTCATTTTGTTTATGGATGAACTTGATACATCAGTGGCTGGCTAGTATCAATTCCCTCTCCTTCATAATTAGGGTCACAATAACTATACCCGTTAGAAATTTCATCTTTTTTAGTAGTAAAAGTATCAGCTTTATTTATCTGAGCGCTTGGCAATTCGAGTGAAACCCCAAGTTGATAATAAGTACATTTTGGACCACTACCAATCGTAAGTGGAATATAAACATAAGGTTTATCATCTGGACTAACTAATGAATCAGCCGGAACATATTGTGGACTAATTTCACTTATATTAAGCGGGTAGCCGGTTGAAGGATGCTGACTATAAAAAAGTGATAGCCCGAGCTGGAGAGCTGAAATATCAGCCACTCTTTCAGTATCACGATTTTTTGCTCGAATTTGATATATCGATGGGAAAATTATCACTGTCAGAACAGCAATAATACCGATCACCACTATTATTTCAATAATGGTAAATCCTAGATTAAATTTTGATCTAAAAAATGTATTTAATTTCATTTTTCTATTATAGCATCAGGAATTAAATTTTACTATAAAAGAGTTTTTCAGGTAAAGACAAAAACAGCCGACTGTTATAGCCGGCTGTTTTTAAAAAACTATTTATATACTTCTTTATTCTGGACACACCTCAATACCATCGACAAAACTGGCCATAGTAATCTCCTTTGAGATTCCTGCAGCATCAATACACCATCCTTTTGAAGCATCCGTTCTTAATGGAACGGCAATAACATAAGTCTTTGGTCCGATTGAACATTTACCTGGCTCTTGTGAGACTTTAACCGCAGCGGCAATTTGCTTTTGCATAGTGGCATCCTCAAGAAGAGTGCCCGTTGTTGATGCACAATCAACAATAGTTGCGATTGGATTTACTGAATACTTATCCTGTAATTGATCAAAAACTAATTCAGCTTGAGCTCGGGCTCCGTTTAAGTTTGCTTTAATAGCTGCGTCCGAACCCTTACTTCGAGCAGAGTTTAGAGAAGCTAAAACCACAGATGAAAGAATACCAATAATAGCGATAACGACGAGAAGTTCAATAAGGGTAAAACCTTGCTCTTCTCTTCTAATTTTTATCATAAATTAATTTTAAAAAATTGATTAAACTTATAAAGTCCTAATTATTTTTGACTGTTTTATCACTTTACGTAAGAGTGACAAATCAGATCGACCAAAAATTTTTCAGAAAGCTAAATTAAAATTATTAGCTTGTAGCTATATTATAGCATAAAGAAGTTGTTAAAAACAAAATAGGTGTGGAAAACGGATTACATGGCACTAGTCACATTGTAAATAGGCACAAGAACAGAAGCCAGAAGGAAAGCCACACCAAAACCAAGGAAAACAATCATGACTGGTTCAATCAAACCAACCAAAGTATCAATAGCATTTACGACTTCTCGTCTATAAAAAGCCGCCAATGTTTTTAAAATATTTCCCAGCTGACCAGTCTCTTCCCCAATCTTTACCATCGCTATAAAAATACCCGGTATTTCACCTGATTTCATAAAAGCGTCAGAAATAGAGCTACCGGTCTTTACATCTTCCATCGCTTGAATTAAGGCGTCTTCAAAAATTTTATTATCCACAATTTTGGAAGTCAAATCTAGACCACGAACAATTGGGATACCGGATAAAAGCATGACATTCATGTTATCAGCAATACGAGAAAGATATAATTTTCGATAAAGAACTTGTACCGCCGGTAAAGTAATCTTAAATCGATCAAAAGTATATTCCCCCGCTTTTGTCCGGCTATAGCGCCAAAGGAAAAATCCACCAACCACTAGTAAAATTAAAAGAAAAACACCATAATCCACAAAAAAATCAGATAGGGCGAGAACAACCTTAGTATAAATAGGTATCTCTTGACCACCTTCAAGAAGAACGGCACTAATTTTTGGAATAACCACCGTCAACATCAAAGTCATCACGGCGACGAAAGTAAATACAATAAAAGCGGGGTAAACCAAAGCACTTTTAACTTTGGAGGAAACTTCCTGTGTCCGATCCAAATAATCAGCCAAATAAAGTAGGGTTTGATCAAGCTTACCTGACTCCTCTCCAGATTTTACCATGTTCACATAAAATTCTGAAAACATATCTGGATGCTTTGAAAGCGCCTCTGAAATAGTGTTACCAGCCTGTAAATCACTAACTACCTCGGAAAGTTTGCGTTTGATACCTGGTTTTTCAGATTGACTGGCAAGAAGTTCAAAAACTCTTAAGGCTGATACCTGCGCCTCAAAAAGAGTGGACATTTGTCTGGACAAAATTACGATATCCTTACTGGAAACCCTTTCCAAAAATGAAATATTTTTCTCTAGAAATGACTTTTCTTCAAAGGGTGCAATATTAGAAATAACCAAATTTCTTTTTTGTAAAGAACTAATAGCCACTTCAATACTAATGGCTTCGATAGTACCTTCTTTTTGACCACCACTTTGATCTATTGCTTTATATTTAAAAATCATCCTGTTATTTAATTATTTTTTACAATAATCTCTCTAAACTCTTTGTATTAGTTGAAAACTGATAGGCATTTTCAATCGTAATCTCTCCACGGGCCACTAAATCTGCCAAGCAACGATTCATATCCACCATGCCTTCTTGAGAACTGGTCTCAATCACCGTATTAATCTCATGAGTTCTCTTTTCTCGAATAAGATTTGAGACCGCACTATTATTTATTAATAATTCATAAGCCGGAACAAGGCCACCAGATATTCGAGGAATCAAACGTTGAGAAAAAATACCATTCAAACTACTAGAAAGTTGACTACGAATCTGATCTTGTTGGGCCGCTGGAAAAGAATCAATAATTCTATCAATTGTTTGGGAAGCACTATTTGTGTGCAGAGTAGAAAAAACCAAATGTCCGGTCTCCCCGGCCGTCACAGCCGTCGAAATAGTCTCTAATCCACGCATCTCACCAATCAAAACCACATCCACATCCTCACGAAACATACTACGCAAAGCATTGGGAAAATCATCAGTGTCAATGCGCACTTCTCGCTGGTCAATAATTGAGCGTTTTTGTTCATAAAGATATTCGATCGGGTCTTCAATGGTTAAAATGTGTTCAGACCGACTAGTATTAATATAATCAATCATCGCGGCCAAAGTGGTGCTTTTACCATGACCCACCGGTCCAACCACCAAGAAAAATCCCTGTTGTTTCTCCGCAAAAACTTTTAAAACATCGGGTAAATTTAGTTCTTCAAAACTTCTGATTTTTTTAGGTACCAAACGAAGAGCGATGGAAACTGCTCCTTGTTGAAAATAAGCATTGCCTCTGAAACGGGCCTCCTCAAAATTGTAGGAAAAATCTACTTCTTTATTATTTGAAAATAATTCTCTATTTTTTTCTGATAAAAGTTCATTTAAAAATTCGGCCGTATCTTCTTTTGTTAAAACTGGATGTTTGACCAGAGGTAAAAGCATCCCTGAAACACGAATCGTTGGATTACGCCCTTCGGATAAGTGAAGATCTGAAGCTCCTTCATTGGCTACTATTTTTATTAAATCAGCTAATGCTGTTTTATAATCCTTCATTTTTTTACTTAATTAAAAAATAAATTAATTATTACTTAGATAACTTATCCTTTTTTAAATTATATATTCGACTAACCTCCTCTACCACTTCAGAGGGAATGGTCGTGGCTTTTATGATATATCCACCGATACCAATATCCTTGGCCTTCTCAATATCTGCTAATTGACCCTGATTTGTCAACATAATTACTAAGGACTCCTGAGCGAGCTTTTCTTTTTTTAAATTATTCAAAACCTCAAATCCGTCCATACCCGGCATAATAATATCTAACAAAATTATATCTGGCACATAACCTCCTTTAATTTTATTTAGGGCTTCCTCGCCAGAAATTGCTGAATTCACTTCAAAATTCTTCTTGCTAAATTTAATAGAATACATATTCAGCAAAAACTTATCATCATCAACAATCAATACTTTTGGTTTATTATTCTCCATCACTTCATTATACCATTATTAAAAAACTAATAAAAGAAACTAGCCTTCTTCTTCCATCATTCCCAATGTATCCACCTCACTAAAAGGTACTTGTTTATTAAGGGCTTTAATTATAGCGTCCTCTTTCATAACCAACATACCTTTCTTCCTAAGTGATTCGTAAATACTATTTTCGGTAGGATTAGTAAGAATAATCTTTTCAATATCTTTGTTCATTTTAAAGGCCTCAAAGACAGCGATACGGCCTTTCGTACCCGTTGGACATTCAGCGGTAGATTCTGGATCATAAACAACATCAAATTTAGGTAGAGTTTTCTTATATTCATCTGGCAAATCACGAAATTGTTTTTCGAGTGTCAATTTAATACTTCCTTCGGTTGATACAGCCTTACCAGTTCCCGGATAAAGAGTACGGATCAAACGCTGAGCCATGGTCAAAATAAGAGTTGGCGCAATCAAATATGGGTCCACGCCCATATCTATTAATCTAGGAATAACACCGACAGAATTGTTTGTATGGATAGTGGCTAAAACTAAGTGACCAGTCAAAGCGGCCTGCACAGCAAGCTGAGCGGTTTCCTTATCACGGATCTCACCAACCATGATTACGTCTGGGTCCTGTCTCAAAGTTGTTCGAAGACCAGTAGCAAAAGTATAACCAATATCTGGAAAAACCTGGGATTGAGAAACGCCGTCTATATTATATTCAATCGGATCTTCCAAAGAGAGTACATTTAGTCCCTCCTTATCAATTTCCCCAAGCATAGAATACATGGTAGTAGTTTTTCCTGAACCGGTTGGACCAGAAATTAAAATTAATCCGTAAGGTCTCTTAATAGCATCACGAATGTAAGAAAGATTAACGGGTGATAAACCAACCTTGTCTAAGGTTTGAACACCTTTTTCTTGATCCAAAATTCTCATCACAATTTTTTCTCCATAATAGGCTGGGAATGTGGAAACACGAAAATCTATCTTACGATTATCAATCTTTGCGGAAAAACGTCCATCTTGTGGCTTTCTTTTTTCGTCCAATTTCATATTGGATAAAATTTTTATTCTGGCAATTACAGCCGAATGAACAGTTACTGGTAGAAGCAAACTGGTATTTAAAACACCATCTACTCTAAACCTGACTCGAATCTTATCTTTTAAAAGTTCAATGTGAATATCCGAAGCATTACCCTCTGTTGCATAATGAAGAATGGTGGCCACAATTTTTGTCACTGGTGCATCCTCAACAATTTTTGTCTCTAACGGATCCTCGTTAGAATAACCTGAGTCCGCCTTAACGTTTTCTACATCCACAGATAATTCAGTCTCTAATTCTGACAAGGCTTTCGTCACTTCTCCGGATAAACCTTTATAATCATCCATTACCTTCTGAAAATCAGAAATCGTAATAAGATAAAGCTTAAAAGGCATGTTTAACTTGTTCGAAATAAAATTTAAAGCATCACGAGCTTCAATATTTTCTGGATCCACAATTCCCACTTCCAGTAAACCGTCCTTCACGCCAATAGGAACAAAACTATAATGAATAGCTGAATCTTCAGAAATATTTTTTAGAATATCAAAAGGAATCTGCTGACCCTGAAGGTTTCTGGTGGGAATATTATAATATTGACCCTTAGAATCCAAAATGGCGTCTTCATTGACGCCTTTTTTCATCAAAATTTGTTCGATTGGGACGCCTTGTGATTCTGCTTCTGCTTTTATTCGTCCAACATCTCCAATTTTGATTATTTCCTTTTGTGCCAAGATGTCTAATATGCTCATATTAAATTTTATTCAAAACTTATTGGATTTTAGAAGTGGAAGTACCTTTAGGAAGAATAATACCTAGACCATCTACACCGATTGGCAAAAATGGATTTTGACGGCCAATAATTTGATCTTCTATTGGTCGGCCAAAATCAGTCAGACTAACAAAAATTTTATTGGAAAAAATAGAATCATCTAAAGTAACGCGATTCAGATTATTTAACAAAACAAGAATAGTTTGACCATCAACAAACTGGGCATTGGTAGCCTGTTCAGCCACCAAAGTACTATCACTTGGCTGATCACTAACATAAAACATTTTATAACCAATAAAAGCTACTATAATTATTATCAGAGAAATTATTATTTGTTTGGTTTTTTGTGACATTTTAATAATTTATTTTAACCAATAAGTTTTTAAACTGATAGAAAAATCATAGATACCAGTATCATTGCCAGAAACAGATAATTCATTGACCTCTACCAAACGTAAACTTTTTTCCAAATCTGTTAAAAAATTCTGGAAATTATCATAGGAAGAACTAACTGTAAAAGATAGGCCGACAGTACCATATTTACTATTTTTTTGCCCCAGTTTTGAGGTATCTGATTTTACAGCTGTGTCTAACTTAATATTTTTTAAAGTTAAGGTATGATTCTCCGCAATATTTTTAATATCAATCACTAGTTTGATATTATCCACATTGTCAGGTAAAAGTTTCTCAAGTTTTGCCAAATCAGCTGGATTAAAATTACTTCTTTTTTGTACCAAAGCATCTCTTTTCTTTCTAATCTCGGTAGTATTATTCAAGGCGGCCTGATATTCAGCATCCTCAGCCTGAAGGCTTTTAATACTACGATTTCCATTATTCAAATCTGTTCCCCGGTAATTTGGATCTACATACATAAAAAATGTACCGAGAGAAACGAGTATTAAGATAACGGGGGTTATAAGATTCATTTTATTTTTTATTGAATTTGAAATAAAGAAGTGGTGGCTTCATTAATATCATTACTGACCGGAATATTAACTGACTCAACTACAGTATTCTCATAGGAAACTAAACTAGGATTAATCACGGCGGTAAAATTAAAGAAAATAGTACCATCTGGAGTTGGACTAAATTCGGAAATAATAGGGGTGGAAATAAACTTACGAAGATTTTCACTACCAAAAGCATCAGACTGTTTTGAGAGAGCGTCATAGCTGGCTGCAGTACCAGAAAGATCAACTTTTATTTTATCGCTACCAGCATAAGAAAATTTCATACTTTTCAAACGAACATTTTTCAAAACATTTTTTTCCAACATTATAAATACCGGGGAAACAGCCAAATGCTGGGCTAAAAGATTTTTTGATTCTTCGATTCGATCATTTAATCTGATCAAAGGATTTATTGTACCCTCTTCATATGAATCCTTAGCGGCCACTAAATCTATTTTATCTTTTTCTATTTGAGCAATAAGCGCATTTCGCCATAACCAAACACCGCCGGCTAAAGCCACAGCCACAATAAAAAGAATAATTGAGAGTAAGAGAAAAAGACTGATACCAGAGTCAGCCGAACGACTCTCAATAATCGGTTTCTTTGGTATAAAAGATGTTTGCATTTTTACCTCCATATTCTTCTACTATTATAATACTAAAATAAAATAAAAGCTATCAAAGAATGCCTAATTTATGTCCTGAAGGCGTCTGAGTGCTAAACCAATAGCTACGGCGAAAGACGGACCAGCCTGTTTTAAAACTGTCTCTAAAAAGGCCGGATATTCAACCTTAGAAAATGAATCCGCCATAACTATAGGGACATTGAAACTAACGGCGGCCTTCTCTTTCAGACCTTTAAGTAAGACCCCGCCACCAGTTAAAAACACCTTACTAACATTTTTACCCGTCTTTTTTTGATAACCCAAAAGAACTCGACTAATCTCGGAAAATATATAATCTAAAGTAAGAGAAGTAACTTCATTGATATCCATTGATTCCCCTTCCTTTTTAAGCAAACCTCTTTCTCTTTTTATTTTTTCAGCTTCATCCACACTGATACCTAAAGATTTTGATATAGCTAAAGTAATGTCCTGCGACCCACGACTAATCATATGCGAAACATGTAAAATACCTCTTTCAATAATATAAACTTTCGTTGAACCGGAACCAAAATCAATTATCATTTGTGGCGCAGTCCCCGGCTCAAGTACAGCCCGCATGGAACTAAAAATTTCTATTTCAGAAAATTCTGTATCTAATTTGGCAATTTTAGTTATCTCTTTATTTCTTTCCATGGCGTCATTGTGAATAACCACCAGAAGAACATCAATTGTTTTTTCTTCCGGCTTCTCCTCACTATTTTCATATTCGGAAGCAATACTTTCATTTTGTGGGATGACCATATAATCCAGACTTACTTCTGAAATAGGTACTGGAATATATTTTCTAGCTTCCAAGGGAATCATCTGGGCCAACTGCTTCTCATCTACTTTTGGTAATTTTATAAAAGATACTAAGCTGGAACCCATGGGAATGGAAATACCACATTTATTGGTAGTGGTATTTGATTCACGCAAAACATCCACCACTGCTTGAGCGATTTTATCAGTTGGCAAGCTTGTAGAACGGCCAATCTCTAGCCCGGCATAGGGCCCGAGAGATAATTCACCATAAGTTTCCAAGATGGCTCGGCCTTTTTTCTTTTTAAGCTGAATAATTTTAATGGAGGAAGGCCCCACATCAATACCTAAAACACTTTTATTCTGATCAGTAGAAAAAATATTTTTAATGGAATCAAATATACTGCTCATTTTTTTGCTATTTATACCTTATATTATATCATAGATAGAAATGAATAACAGAATAGGTAAATATTTATTAAATTTAGTCAAAAAAATCATTAATCAGGTAGTAAATATCCTGATACCAAAAGAAAAAAGGGTTTGTTTTTTAGAAGAACTAGGCCCAACTGGTTTATTTGAAAATATTCCACGAGCCGACAATTTTGATTTTGAAACAAACAAGATAAAAGCTATTTTTAATTATAAAACAGTCCTTTGTCGACAGGCCATCTGGGAAATCAAGTATCGGGCCAACAAAAAACTCATTCGGGATTTTAGTCTTCTCCTTTATGAATTTATTTTGGAGGAATTGGATGATTTACAAACTTTTGAAAACTTTCAAAAACCCATTTTAATCCCCATCCCCTCTTCCAAATCCCGCGAAAGAGAAAAAGGTTTTAATCAATGCATTTTAATAGCCCGAGAACTAATAAAAATTGATAATAAAAGAAATGGTAATAATTTTACCTTATTGGAAAACTATTTGGTAAAAAAATTTGATACTCCACATCAAGCCCGAATCAGTAATCGAAAAAAACGTCTGGAGAATTTAAAAAATACTTTTTCAGTTAACGAGACAGCCATGTCTAAGCTGGGTTTTGGGAACTGCCTTGGAGCGATTAGTCCTACGTTAAGCGAAAAGGCTTTTCCAAAAACCCAGCCAGCCAATAATTATTCCTTCATTATTATAGATGATGTCATTACCACCGGCGCCACCATGGCCGAAGCTTTCCGTGCGCTCAAATCCGCTGGCATCTCCACCACCAAAATCCGCGGTTATGCCTTGGCACATTAATATTTTATCTATTTAAATAAGTTATAGTTAATTGCAAAATTGTGGCAAAGGAAACCCAAATTAAATATGGAATTTGCATATAAGTAATCCAACTGGCATATGGATAAATGGCAAACATTGCCCAAATCAGAGTGCCGAGAACAAAAAGAATATCGATAGCTGCCAAAATATTGTTTTGTAATCCAAACTGCAGTGGAGTAAAAGAAAAATTAAAAATTAAATTTAAAATAAAAGGCAAAACAATCAAAAAAGAAATCCTCCCTTGCCAAGCCATCAAAAATACTTTTCCAAAAGAAACAGCAATTAAAACATAGAGAACAGTCCACACTGGACCAAAAATCCAGGCTGGTGGCGACCAAGTCGGTTTAATTAATTGTGAATACCAATTATAAGCATTATTCATAATATTTATATTATAACTTATTTTTTAAAAGTCTTCGCTACGGCTTTTACTATCCCTTTATCAAACGGTTTTGGCAAAATATTATCCACTGTTGGGTTTTTTACACATTTAGCCAGTGCCTCGGCAGCTTTAACAAACATATTTTGTTCGAATTGTTTAATTCTATTATCCAAGGCACCCCGAAAGATCCCCGGAAAACCCAGTACATTATTTAATTGATTAGGAAAATCTGACCGGCCCGTAGCCACAATAAAGGCTCCGGCTGACTTAGCTAAATCCGGCATAATTTCTGGCACAGGATTAGCCAGAGCAAAAATAATTGGTTTGGCATTCATCATCTTTACCATTTCCGGAGAAAGCAGACCCGCTTTACTGACGCCAATAAAAATATCTCGTCCTTTTATGGCTTTTATTAGATCTCCCGAAATTTTTTCATACTTACTAGTTTTTTCTTTAATAAAATTAATTAAATTTCTCTTATCATTATTTAAATCTTTTCTATCTTCAGACATAATTCCCTGACTATCCACCAAAATAATATTTTTAAAACCATAATTAACCAACATCTTAGTGATAGCCGTCCCCGCCGCCCCCACTCCGTTTATCAAAATTTTTACCTCCTCTTTTTTTATTTTTTTTAATTTCAAAGCATTAATCAGGCCAGCTAAAACCACAGTGGCCGTCCCATGCTGATCATCATGCATCACCGGAATATCTAATTCCTTTCTCAATCTATTTTCAATTTCAAAACAACGTGGAGCGGAAATATCTTCCAAATTTATTCCGCCAAAAACTGGCGCAATTTGTTTTACTGCTTTTATTATTTCTTCCGTATCTTGAGTCGTGAGACAAATCGGAAAAGCATCTACACCGGCAAATTCTTTAAACAAAAGAGCTTTACCCTCCATCACCGGAATAGCTCCAAGAGCCCCCAAATTCCCCAAACCAAGCACCGCTGAACCATCAGACACCACAGCAACCATATTTTTCTTTACCGTATAGTCATAAACTTTTTGAGGATCCTTGGCAATTTCCAAACATACCTGCCCCACGCCAGGGGTATAGGCCAAAGATAAATCTTCTTTATTTTTAACGGCCACCTTGCCTTTTATTTCAATTTTTCCCGAATATTTTTTGTGTAAAGCCAGAGATTTTTTATAAATATTTTTCATGGGCGGAGACGGCTGGATTCGAACCAGCGGGGGCGATTAAACCCCACCTCTTTAGCAAAGAGGCACATTAGACCACTCTGACACGTCTCCAAAAGAGCTCTGGATAGAGTAACATATTTAAAACTTTTAGCCAAAATTATAAGCTGTTATTCGTGCAGTCTTTCTGAAGTTTCAACTTCTTCTCTTTCATCACTATAGGAAATTTTCTTGAAGGCTTTCTCCACGTACCACATAATAGTAAAAATCAAAAGAGTTAATAATGCAGAAATAATAGCCAGTGAATATAAAGCAAAACCACAAGCCATACCCACACCAGCCGCCACCCAGAGACCAGCCGCCGAAGTCAGACCAGAAACACGCATATCCCGATTATTATGAAAAACTAAACCGGCGCCAATAAATCCGATACCCACTAAAATCTGTGGCGCCAGACTAAAAGGATTAAAACTAGTAAGCGTAATAAATTGAAAAGAAACAATAATGGATATGATGATGAATAAAGCCGAGCCCATTGAAACTAGAGCGTAAGTTCTCATTCCAGCCGTCTTCCCCGCCAAAGTTCTTTCTACCCCCACCAAACTACCCAGTAACAATGCGACTACCAAACGGATTACAATATCTAAAGTTGAAAGTTCCATTTTTTTGTTTATCCGAAAGGTAAGAATTATCAAATTTTTCGGTCCGGACCCAACCAGACTCTCAAAATTTAATAATTCCTTACCTTTCTAATTAATAAATTACTATTATATTAATTGTATCATAATTTTGATAAGATATGTTAATGCTATTTACCGAATTGATTGAACAAAACTTTCGTCTGGATGAAAATCAAAAAAAAGCTTTAAAAAAGCTTGGTTTAAAGACAGTTGAGGACTTGCTATATCATTTCCCAACTCGATATGGTGACACTTCTGAAAGAAAAAACATTGGCAATTTGATTGCTGGAGAAACAGCTGTAATTTTTGGCCAAATTACTGGATTAAAAACAGGCAAAGCTTTTATCCGAAGAACGCCAATTGCCGAAGCCCAAATTTCTGATGAAACTGGAAAAATAAAAGTAATTTGGTTTCATCAACCATATATTGCCAAAATGATTCGTGGTGACGCCCTGGTAAGAGCTGAAGGAAAAATTTCTGAACGAAAAGGAATACTTAGTATGATGAATCCAAAAATTGAAATGATAGCCAAATTGCCAACAGATGTTGATGATTCACTTTTTGGCCAGTCCGGACAAAATACTAATGACACCCATAGCTTTTATCCCGTTTATCCAGAAAGCCAAGGTGTAACTTCCAATTGGTTTTATCACAGTATTAATAAAATTTTTAAAAGTGGAATTCTAAATAATCTTACCGACCCGATTCCTGACTATATTTTAAAAACTTATAATCTACCAACTCTAGGAACTGCCCTGGTTTGGATTCATGCCCCAAAAAAGAAAACTGATGCCTTGTCTGCCAGAAAAAGGTTTGCTTTTGAGGAAGTTTTTTTTATTCAACTGCAAAAAAAGAAAGATCGCTTGCTTTGGGAAAAAGAACCATCATTCATAATTGAAAAAACCTCAGCTGAAATAGAACAATTTGTAAAAAGATTTCCCTTTATTGCCACTGATGCTCAAACAAAAGCCATTTCCCATATTATGACTGATTTTCATAGTGGTCATGCCATGTCCCGCTTACTTGAAGGTGATGTGGGTTCTGGCAAAACGGCAGTAGCCGCCACTACCGCCTATTCAGTAATTACTTCTAAACCTAAAAATCAAAATTTTGGGCATTTGCAAGTGGCCTATATGGCCCCAACTGAAATTTTAGCCAAGCAACATTTTGAATCCTTTATTCAATACTTCACTTATCTAGGAATTAATATTGGTTTAATTACTGGTAAAGAGTGCCGAAAATTTCCCTCCAAAACTAATCCGAAAGATTGGACAAATATTTCTCGATCTCAGCTTTTAAAGTGGGTGGAAAATGGTGAGGTACCAATCCTTATTGGCACACATGCTCTCATCCAAAAATCGGTAAAATTTAAACATTTGGCTTATGTGATTATTGACGAGCAACATCGTTTTGGAACAGCTCAAAGAAAAAAATTAATGCAAAAGCCTGCCTCGCCTAGTCATCAAGGTGGGGAAGGCTTTAATCCGCATTTACTTTCGATGACTGCCACTCCTATTCCACGAACACTGGCTTTAACAATTTATGGTGACTTGGACCTCACCTTACTAGACCAAATGCCCGCTGGTCGAAAAGAAATTATGACTGAGATTGTTTTACCTAGTGAACGTGAAAATATTTATGAAAAAATAAAAATAGAATTACAAGCGGGCCGACAGCTGTATGTGATTTGCCCAAGAATTGATTTGCCGGATCCAGACAAAGAAATGGCTGTGCTAACAAAATCTGTTATGGCCGAAGCTGAACGATTAGAACGAGATATTTTCCACAATTATAAAATAGGCATTCTTCACAGTAAAATGCTACCCGCCGACAAAGAATATGTGATGGAACAGTTTAAAAAAGATGAAATAAAAATATTAGTAGCTACCTCCGTAGTAGAAGTGGGTGTAAATGTGCCAAATGCTACTATTATAATTATTGAGGGAGCAGAAAGATTTGGCTTGGCCCAACTCCACCAACTCCGCGGACGAGTAATACGCAGTAATCACCAGGCATACTGCTATGTCTTTGCTGATTCCAAAACAGATAAAACAATTCAAAGATTAAAAGCTTTTAAAAATTCTTCTGATGGCTTCAAACTCGCTGAATATGATTTGCAACTTCGCGGGCCAGGTGAACTCTCTGGTAATAAACAATGGGGTATCTCTGATATTGGTATGGAAGCGCTCCGCAATATCAAAATGGTGGAGGCTGCCCGAGCTGAAGCTGAGTATCTCCTCACCCAAGATGAAACTCTCTCAAAGTTCCCTCTTCTTCACGCCAAACTAGCACACCGCAAAACCGAAAGTGAAGCAATTCATTTTGAGTAAATAATTGCGAAAAGGTAATTTTTACGTTAGTATCTCAATATACAAAACATGCGCGTGTAGCTCAGTTGGTAGAGCGCGGAGCTTATACCTCCGTGGTCCTAGGTTCGAGTCCTAGCACGCGCACAATAAAAATCTTTTTGTGATTTTAACCTGCTAACACACCTCACCTTCTACATTTTTACATTTAATTCTATAGGCCAGGAAGGATAAAATTCCTGAAATCAAAATAAAAATTCCAACGACTAAAAACGGGAGCTTGAGATTTATGGCGGCTAAAAGACCATAGAACAGTGGGGCTAAATCATAACCTAAATCTCTTGCAGAAGTATAAATACCCATATACTCCCCTTTTTCCCCTTCCGGTAAAAAATTTGAAACTTCAACCTCGCTCGCTGACCACCCCATATAAACTAGAATTGTTGTGAGAGAAGCAGAAATAAAAAGTAAATTTAAATCCTTAATAAAATAAAACAAAATTAAAGGAATTGAACCTAAAACTAAACCTAAAATAATCATCTTTTTTCTTCTTTTTTGGGAATCGGCCAATTTACCATAAAAAGTAATAGTGATAGCAAAAGGTAACATAAAAAAGAAGGATAATAAGGCACCATGGAAAAGATCACCCTGATCATGGAAAAATAAAAGTGGTGCTCCAATAAGAACAACCACAAACCATAAACTCGATAAGAAAATATTTAATAATAAGGAAAACTGTCTTAACCCCATTTTACCCAGATCTTCAAAAATTTCTTTAAACATATTCTTCTCCAAAATAGCATGCTTTAAACCGGTTATCATACCCATTTTTTTATCATTACTTTTTACATCTGAAAAAAGTGGAAAGGATACCATTGCCGTCAACGCCGCTAAAATAATAGCAATATTTAAATCAAACTGAATTACCAAAAAATAACCCAAAAGTGGAGACAAGGCATAACTGACGTTCTGTGAAAAATATAACCAGCCATAAGCTGAGCCCCTATAAACTACCGGAAATTCAGACAAAACATAAGTGTCAGAGGGTACGGCCATGGCCACATAACTTAGACCCCACAAAAAAATACCAAAAGTCATAATGTAAGGATTTTCTGAAAGACTAAATATTAAACAACCAATAACAGAAATAACCACTCCGGTTTGCATAATTTTTCTTACCCCCACATGATCAGTTAAATAACCAATTATAAAATCAAGAAAATTTGAACCAATCCAAGCAATAGTAACTAATAAACCAAACAAAGGAAGATTATCTATTACCGTATCGTATTTAACGGGGATAATAAAATCCATTAAAGCAATACTCAAAGCAAATGGAAAAATTTTTGTGGCAAATGATATAGCTCTTCTTTTATCCATAATTATTTTATCCTTGATGTTCGATATCCAGTTTTTTCTTAGGAATAATACCGTGAGCAATAATTATTTTCTCGTATTCATCACGCTCGATTGTTTCCACTTCCATTAATCTTTCGGCAATAGCATTCAGAGCTTTTCGATTCGTCGTAATAATTTCTTGAGCTTTTACTCTAGCGTTTTCCATTATTTCTGCCACCTCACTATCAATCACCGCACTGACTTTTTCTGAATAATCTTTATCTTCCACTCCTTTACCAAACAGCGCTCGGCCCCCCTCGCCCTCAAGAGCAATCGGTCCAAGTTTGTCAGACATACCATATTTAGTTACCATTTCGCGAGCCAAAGCGGTAGCCACCTGTAAATCATTTGATGGCCCGGTCGTAATATCGTTGTAAATTAATTTTTCCGTCACATAACCACCAAGTGAAACAGCAATATCATCCAAAAATTCCTTTTTAGACTGTAATTTTCTATCTTCCAAAGGCAATTTTAATGTATAACCGGCGGCTCGGCCACGAGAAATAATAGAAATCTTGTGCACCGGATCAGCAAAAGGTAAGACGGAAGAAACGATAGCGTGTCCCGCTTCATGATAAGCGGTAAGTTCTTTTTCTTTTTTGGAAAGCAAATGACTTTTTCTCTCCGGTCCAAGCATTACTTTTTCAATGGAACGAATCAAATCAAATTGAGAAATCTTTGTACGATTTTCTCTAGCCGCCAGAATGGCTCCTTCATTCATCAAAGAATATAAATCCGCCCCAGAAAAACCTGGCGTTCGTTCGGCAATCACTTTCAAATTTACATCTTCCGCAAAAGGTTTTTCTTTAGAATGTACTTGCAAAATAGCTTCACGGTCTGCTCGGTCTGGCAAATCAATCACCACTCGCCTATCAAACCGACCCGGTCTTAATAAAGCCGGATCCAAAACATCTGGACGGTTAGTGGCGGCCATCACAATCACTTTTTCATTTGGTTCAAAACCGTCCATCTCCACTAAAATTTGATTTAAGGTTTGCTCACGCTCATCATTTCCGCCACCCATACCAGCACCCCGCACTCGTCCCACCGCATCTATCTCATCCACAAAAATAATGGCTGGCGCCATCCGCTTAGCCATTTGGAATAAATCACGCACTCTTGAAGCACCCACCCCCACAAACATTTCCACAAATTCAGAACCAGAAATTGAAAAGAAAGCCACACTGGCTTCGCCAGCCACCGCCCTAGCTAATAGTGTCTTACCAGTACCTGGTGCACCCATAAGCAAAATACCCTTGGGAATTCGGGCTCCAATCTCCAAAAACTTTCTGGGATTCTTTAAAAAATCCACTACTTCTGCTAACTCTTCCTTCGCTTCTTTTGCTCCTGCTACATCCTTAAAAGTAATTTTTTGGGTCTTATCATTTGGTAAAGACATTCTGGCTTTGCTTTGACCAAAGGTAAAAGCTTGCATGCCCGCGCCCTTTACCTGTCTGGTCAAGAACCAAATAAAGAAACCAATAAAAATTAGAGGAATTAAAAATGGTCCAAGGACAATTAGCCAATATGCGAATCCGCTTTCGGCTTTAATTTCAATTTTAACAACTTCTAACTTTTTCGGGTCAACTCCATAATTAAATAAAGTTTGACTGAGAGCTGTTACGTCTTCCTTCTGTGATTTTTTTATTATCTCTGCTGTACTGGTACCAATTTTTTTATAAGTAATTTCCAGATCATTACCACTCACATCTATCTGCTTGACCAAACCAGCTGAAATATCTGTGGCCAGTTGAGAGATGGGAATATTTTCTTCCGTTTTACCGTTACCACTTATTATTGAATAAAGGGAAACAATAATCAGTAAGATCAAAATAACATTTATTATATTAGAAAATAAAGAAGCATTACCAAAAAAATCTGGAATCATTGATCCTCTCTTCTTTCCCCCTTTTTTAAGATTTGGTCCTTTCTTATTCAATAATTGCATAGGCACAATATAACACAAAACCCCCTCGAAGTTAATTCGAGGGGGTTTCAAAAATTATTTACTTTCTTCCTCCTTAGTTTCTATCAACAGAAGGCCTGGCTCACTAGGTCCCGGCCTACTTCCGGTTGTCTGACGATATAGAGGATAGCTATGAACTCTTACGACTCTCTTATTAGCAATTCCTTTTTCTGCTAAACGTTGATTTAATAAATTTCCTAATTTATTTCCTCCTAATGCATAATCGTGAATATCCATGTCACTTCCATCAAGTTGCAGTACCGCCCAGGAAGATTTACTTATAGACTCTGCGGAAGCATCGGCAAGAGCTTGCGCATATTTTACTGTTTCCTCCTGTGTTAATTCTCTTGGTCTTTTTGGACCATCTGGAGCAAAGGGATGATAATCATCAGGAATATACTGATCAAGACCTGTATGAACTTCTACAACCCCAACATCTTCAATCTTACTTTCAAGATTTCTTAGATATTCCGCAGTTTTTTCTCTATCTTCTATTCCAACTTCAGGATTTCCCCAACCTTTTGATTTCATTTCTTCTATTATTTCTCCTTTTCTCTCAGCGTCCTTTTTGGACCACACGGAATCAGATTGTTTGTATTGTTCAGGTGTTGCCATATTTTTATATTAATTAATAATTCCGACTATTTTAATAATATCAGTCGCAAAAAAAAAGCAAGTGCTATTTCAACCACTGTGAGATACACCATGGTGTATCTCACATTCTCATAACACAACCTCACCCGTCTATAAGAATAGCCACCCTCTCCTCGACTGAGTAGAGGGTGGTACCGTGTGTTTTTTCTTCCCCTCTCCTTAGTCAAGGAGAGGGCTGGGGTGAGGTTGTCTAAAAAATATGTTAGAATCACCACATGGCAGAAAGCCTGATTCAAAACAAAAAGGCGTTTTTTAATTATGAAATTACGGAAAAATTTACCGCCGGAATTGAGCTTTTTGGCTTTGAGGTAAAAAGTATTAGAGAGAAAAGAGGTCAGCTAGAAAGCGCCTATATCACTATCCGGGGTGGTGAGGCCTTTCTTATTGGAGCTAATATTCCGGCGTACCAACCTAAGAATGCCCCTGTTGATTTTGACCCACTCAGAAACCGTAAGCTATTACTCACAAAAAAAGAAATTAAAAGACTGGGTGAGATTGAAGGTAAAAAGGGCTTGACAATAGTGGCTATTGCAGTGTATAATGCTGGGAGTAAATTAAAGCTTGAAATTGGCATTGCCAAAGGCAAAAAGAGCTTTGATAAACGAGAGAATATCAAGAAACGTGAGACTGACAGAGAGATACGCCGTACTTTGAAAAATGAATAATTGGTGAATGCCGACAAGTTTATTTTTTGGACCCGCATAATTTTCTGCTGAAAATTTGCTCAGGACTCCCGCCGTCGCGGTCCGTAGCTCCAAAAAACAAACTTGCCTACATCCACCACAGACAAAACATTGGGGGCGCCAGGCCTAGACAATCGATTCCCCTATTTTGTGCAAGTAGAGAATTCTAATTTACTCTTTAAAATAATTAGAAAAATATAACTGCTAAGAAATTTTCAGTTGCTTCTCCATACTTCGGTATGAAGAGCTTCGCTTACGCTTACGCCTAAGCGACATTAAACCTTCTGACTTCCGATATGAAGAATTTAGTGTAATAAAAATCGGGATGTGGTGAATTGCTTTCCGCCTTTCATCGAAACTAAGGAAATGAGAGATTAACCTTTTTGTTTATCTATAAGTTAATTTCCGAAAAATACCAGATAAACTAAACTTGTAGAGCCAATCTAGGATATCTTTTGCACGGGAGTTCAATTCTCCCCGCTTCCACAGTAACAAAAACCAGTCCGCTTTTTAGCGGGCGGTTTTTTGTCTGTGGAAGCGGAGCAAGCAAACTGCTTTGCTTGCGTGGAGAATTGAAAGGCGGAAGCTTGTTTAATAAGTAGATAAAATAGCTGAGCCAGGGTCGTGAAAAATTTTTATGACGATAAAAATTTATTCCTGACCAAATGTGTACTCACGTTTCTCCCCGCTTCCACCAAAAAGAAAAGGCGACATATTATATGTCGCCTTTTTGTTTTTCCTTTCTCTAATAGACAGGAAGCACAATTCCAGAAAACCAAGGAAGATAATACCAGCCCTGAGCCACCGCCACCTGAATCAAAACCATAATCCCGGCAGTAATGGTATGAATGATACACACTTGATCCATTTTTTGTTCAAAAGGATCAATTTTTTCGTGATACTGACATTCCTTTTTATAATAATTGTGATACGTTCGGCGCCTTTCTCTCATTTCATGGCCAAATAAGCCACAAAGAAAGCCCGTAAATAAAACAAACCCAATTATAAAGTTTTGTTGCTCCACGCTCGAAATTCGATGCTGAAAGAAAATTATCCAGCCAGCGATGTAAAAAATAGCAAACAAATACCCCAAAATACCCAGCCAGAAACGAAACACCCTATCATTCATTCCTTTTTCCTCCCTTTTTATAGAACTTTTAATGTTTCTAAATCTGAATCAAATCTATCACGATATATTATATCCGTCAACTATTTAAGTAAAAAAGTGCAAGGTAATGACTTGCGTAAAAATGGAAATGGTGCTATAAATATGGTCTGTAATTAACTTACACAATAAGTTGAGTAATATAAAGATTAGAATAAATCATCAAATAAAGTCCCCGGAGCTTCGGGTGATCGGCCCGACCGGTGAAAATTTTGGAGTGATTTCATTAAGAGACGCTCTCATCAAAGCCCAGGAAATGGGTCTGGATTTGATAGAAATATCACCAAATATTGTACCACCAATTTGTAAGATTACCGATTTTGGCAAGTACCAGTATGATGAAAAGAAAAAGCAAAAAATAGTCAAATCAAAAGTAAAGACTATTGAAACAAAAAGTTTACAGGTTAAGATCGGAACAGATGAGCATGATTTACAGCTTAAAGCCCAAAAAGCTTCCGACTGGCTCAAAGAAGGACACCGGATAAAGATAGATTTATTTATTACCGGCCGAGCCAAATATATGGACTTCAAATTTTTAAGTGAGAGATTAGACAGAATATTAAAATTAATTACTGAAAAATATAAAGTAGCGGAAAGTCCTAAAAAAGGGTTGAAGGGACTAACCATGGTAATAGAAAAAGCATAATAATTTAAAAAGATATGAAAACAAACAAATCATTCAGCAAAAGATTAAGAGTAACCAGACGAGGTAAAATTATCGGTCGAAAAGCCGGACAAAATCACTTCAATGCCAAAGAATCAGGCCGAAGCCAAATGTCCCGAAATAGAACCTTGAATGTCAATTTTAAAAATAAAGCCAAAGCTCGGTTTCTAGTGGGAGCATAATTTAATAAAATTAGTTTAATAATCTAGAAAGGAAAAATATTTAATTTTAAAAGTCCTCGGATCCCCCGTCGCAGACTAGGGCCAGACATTTTAAAATCAAACATTTTCCCTTTCTAACATATAATAAGATGACCAGAGTAAAAAGAGGAGTACTAAAAACCAAAAGTCGCCGAAGTATACTTAAACAAGTAAAAGGATACCGATTTAATCGTTCCACCAAAGAGGCCAGTGCCATTGAGGCTATTGCTCATGCTGGTGCTTATGCCTTTGCTCACCGTCGAGATAAGAAAGGGGTGAATCGCCGACTGTGGAATGTAAAAATCAATGCTAGCCTTCGCCCAGAAGGACTATCGTACAGCAAATTTATCGGTGCTATGAAAAAGAAAAATATTGAAATCGATCGAAAAATCCTTGCTGACTTGGCTGAGAACAATCCTGACACTTTTAAAAGAGTGATCGCCCAAGTAAAATAAGCAAATTAATACCTAAATATATTTAGGTATTTTCTGTCTTAAAAACCCTCGGAATGTTCTCGGAACGATTAGTCTTCGTTAAGTGCAGAGAATTTTCCGAGGGTTTTTATTTTTAAAAACTTCGGAAAAATCCTTGGAGTGATTAGTCTGCGTTAAACGGAAAGGATTATTCCGAAGTTTTTAATTACAACTCAATTTCTTCTACTTGATTCAATTCCGGGTGACTGGCGTCTACCCCAATATAGTCACGCAACCTTTGCGTTAAAAACATGGCTGACTTTGGCTCGCCCATCACGGGAAAGACTTTTTTTAGGTTTTTATTTTCCGCCGCTTTAGCCACAAATTCTATCAGGTGATCTGAATCTTTATGAGAAGAAAAACCAGCAATAGAATCGATCTTAGCTTTAACTACTTTTGTCTCTCCCATAATTTCCACCTCTTGTGCTCCGTCTTGAAGCTGTCTGCCCAAGCTCCCCACGGCCTGATACCCCACAAACAAAATTTCGGCATTGGGATTAGACATATAATATTTTTCATGAAAAATTACCCGGCCGCCCACGGACATACCAGAACCCGCCATAATAATTTTTGGATTTGGTACCATTTCAATCATTCTTGATTCACCTCCCTGAACTAAAAATTTTAATTTGGGAAAACTGAATATATCATCTCCACCTGCAATCTCCGCCCTGACTTTGTCATTAAAATCTTCGGTATATCTTTTATAAACATCAGTAATTTTGGTGGCTAATGGTGAATCAATAAAAACCGGCACTTGATATCTGACCCCACCATCTTTGCCAAACATTTCATTCATTTCATAAATAATCATCTGCGTTCGTTCCAAAGAAAAAGCCGGAATAATCAATGTCCTTTTATATTTGATAACATCCTCAATAGTTTGCTGTAATTTCTTAGCCCTTTCTTCCCTCGGCTCATGATTCCTATCCCCATAGACAGATTCCATCACTAGATAATTGGCATCTGTAATCCACTCCGTATCTTTTAGCAAGGGTGATGGAGAATTACCCAAGTCACCGGTAAAAACAATTTTTTTACCATTCCTGGATATTTCAATCATCACTGAACCCAAAATATGTCCGGCATCTTTAAAATAAATATTTACACCATCTTTGAGCTCTTTTGCCGTGTGATAAGGTAAAGTATCCCATAGAGCCAAAGCCGAATTAACATCTTTTATTTCATATAAAGGCAACACTCCCTCGTGACGTGCTTCAGAATCCAAAATACGGACTGTATCTTCTAATAAAAGTTCGGCCAGCTCTCTTGTTTCTGGTGTACTTAATATTTGTCCCTTAAAACCATCTTTCACCAGTTTAGGAATTCGGCCAATATGATCAATATGGGCATGAGTAATCAATAGATAATCAATGTTCGCCGGATTATAAATAAATTCCGACCGATTTAGATTTTCCGCAAATTTATGTCCTTGGACCAAGCCACAATCCACTAATATTTTAGAATTTTCTGTTTCCAATAAAAAATTTGCCCCCGTCACTGTCCCCACTCCCCCACAAAAAGTCAGCTTAGCCATATCAGTTTAATTTTTTATTATTCCCGTCTGATTATAAAAAGGATGCAGAACATTATTTGTATTATCTATTTGTTTTTTTCTTTTTACAAAATATAAATAAGCTAAAATTCCACCAAAAGCGTCAGCTAAAATATCCTTAGCGGTATTTAAAGTATAACCACGAATATTGGCGTCCGTAATTTGACTGATATTTTCCACTACCTCCCAAATGACCCCAATCAACACGGCTGAAATAAGGGCAATTAAAAAACTTTTAACTTTATATTCTTTCAAAGAATTTATTTGCCCCAAACAAGCAGCTAGCCATAAAATAAGAAGTCCGATCCATAAACCGCTGACCATATGCACTAAAATATCAAACCAAGGATAAACCCAATACCAGGAAAAATATGAGCCCACGGAATGAAGGCCTATCAGAATTAGCAAAACCAATAAGGAAAAGATAAAAGGTTTTTGTTTGAACATACAGCAATTATAACATTCACCAATATTATTTGCTATTATTCTGTTTAATTTCCATTAAATCAATAATATTCTGCTTGATTTTAAAAGTATTACCATGTTTTAACATTCCTAAATATGAAGCGATGGTTTCTTTTGCTTGACTGGCTTTTAGTCGTCTAAACATTTTTCTTTTTGTAGTTGTTCTTAATACTTTATAATCTACAAAATTCACCCAACCCAGAAAATCCACACCGGAAGAAAAAGTATTAATAGAAACTTTCTTTGGATGCAAAGCTAATTTTAACCTTTCAATCAAAAAATCCATGGCTTTCGGTAAAATATTTTCTAAAAATTTCAAATCATCAGACAAAAAAACAAAATCATCAGAATAACGAATATAATATTTTGCTTTTAACTTATGCTTGGCAAACTGGTCAAAAACATTCATATAAATATTTACGAATATCTGAGAAGTTAAGTTACCAAGTGGTAAGCCGACACCCTCAGTATTTTTATGAAAACTCCCAATTATTTTTTGTAACAAAGCCATAATTTCTTTGTCAGTAATATATGAATCTAAAATATTCAGTAGAATTTTCTGGTTTATGGAATCGAAAAACTTTTTAATATCACATTTCAAAACCCAAACTTGCTTAGTATTATTCTTAGAAACTTTTAAGTAAAAATCATTGAATCTTTTTACCGCTTTATGCGTTCCTTTACCTAACCGACAGGAATATGAATCTGCAATAAATGTTTTAGTGAAAAATGGATACAAATACCGATACAGAGCATGGTGTAATAATCGATCTCGCACTTTGGCCTTATGTATCACTCTCGGCTTTGGGTCAGAAATCTTAAATTCCTCATAAGCTGAGTGTTGATAAGTTTTATTTTTTAACTCTTCGTGTAAAGAAATAATATTCGCCATTAGATTCCTCTCAAAAATCTGCACGTCCATCTTTTTCTTTTTTCCGCGCAAAAATTCCTTCCAGGCATCTAGGAGATTTTCCACAGATATGATATCTTCATACTTATGAATGAATTGAATTTTGGACATAATAAAGAAAACTATAAAATGACCCCCCCCCCGCACGAATTTATTACCTCTTCTGCAACATATAAAATCTTTTTACATTCTCTGGTATCAAAATTATCAAACCTTACCAAAACTGCACCGACATTCCATAGGAAACAGAATTGACACTCTCCTTGTTGAAATTATAGAGGCCATCTCTATTGCGAGTTTTCTACCTAAAGAAGAAAAAAGACCTTATGTTTGCCTGGCTATCAGAAAAATAGATACCATAAAAATATTACTGATGGTTTTATGGGAGACAAAATCTGTTGATAATAAAAAATATATTGAACTATCCACCAGACTGAATGAAATTGGTAAAATGACTGGTGGCTGGAACGGACAGCTTTCCAAACAAAACTCCCCTGTCAAAACAGGAGAGAAATAAAAAGATTTGCGACGGAGGAACACAAAACGATTGTTACCATTCCACCTATTGTCAGGGTTGTCCCAATTCGTGTTGAGATTGAGCTCGCCATTGTTGTGGTTCACATTGAACACATGCTCGTTACCGTCCGAAGTTTTGTATAATGCACTTTCCATTTCACCGCCCCTTGAAACTTGCGTTATCTTGAGGTTGTCTGCGTTAGTTACGCTGTTTTTAATATCATAATACTCTAGTACTCTATACCAAGTATCTTTATTTTTAAAGAGTCTGCATATACTACTCTATCTGAAACCGTAATCTCAAATATTCTCAATATATGGATACTGGATTCGGTGGTAACAAACCATAGTCTGTTACTAATATTCACCTATTACCTCACACAGTATATCAGAAAAAAATTCAGAGCAAAGTTCAAAGAGTCAAAGTGCTAGAGCATAGTGACCAAAAACTGAATTCAAATTACTTGCGACGGAGGAACACAAAACGACGGCTACCATCCCACCTACGGTCAGGGTAGTCCCAACGCGCGTAGAGATCGAGCTCGCCACTGCTGTGGTCCACACCGAACACATGCTCGCTACCGTCCGAAGCTAAAATACTTTTCATAGCTATAACTAGATATGTATTATTTGGCTGGTCAAGATAATTCAAACGGAGAAGCGGGCCGACTTCAGCTGGACATATTTCCAAACCTAAAGATTCGGCCTTGTCATATATTTCCTTGGTAGTAGCACCATTTGGAAAGCCCAGACTTTCCACTGAAAAAGAAACCAAATTATATTCCTTATTTTCTTTACTGAAGGTTACTTTTTGTAAAATTTCTTCAGCACTACCATAAAATTTAATACCTTTATTCAGAAGTTCTTTTTTTGCTTGAACTGGAGTTTTGATAGCAGAATCAGTTTCAATTGTTTTCAGGAAAACTTTCTTGTCCGGAAAAGATTCATAAACATGAGTAATAGTTTTGGGGAGTTTCTTGAAAACTTCGGGACTCCACGAGCCGATGTAGGCAACAGAGTTTTGATTGAGGTCTTCTGGTCTTAAAGCGATTTGATTTGGGGTGCAGTCAAATAAGACCGGCAAATCTTCTTGCAGATTTCTTTTGTTTCGGATTTCAGTGATACGTGGGTCTTTATCATAACCAAAACCTTCAATGACAGAATTAACTTCGTAAAGAAATAAGAGATCATCTTTGGTCAGTGGTTTGTTGGCCGTGGTTTTGTGGTCAATTTCAGTCAGATGCTTCATATCAACATTTTTCTTTTTATAAGAATCCGCTTCCGAGCCAAAATCTTTGAGCTTTTCATCCAAAATATCTGACATGATCGGCTCTAATTCTTGATGAGATAAAATACCTCGAATCTGACCGATTTGCGAATCATTCATTTGGATGGCAATGCGTGGTTGTATTGGTTGGCCATTTTTATCATAAGTATAATAGACATAAAAATCGCCTTGATTTATATAGTTCCTGGCAATAGTTTGACCTTCCACACACCAACCTGTGCCCTTGGCTTGCATAGATTCATAAAGAGCATCGGCACCCTGTCTGTCACCTTTATTATATTTTATCCATTCACCTTTGACTTGCTCTTTACCCTCAATATTTACCGCTAAAGATTCACTGATAAGCTCGGCGTAAAGTTTGGGAAATTTCTTGGAAAAAGTGGTTTGAATATCCAGGGTTTTAAGTTTGTTATTATCCTTGGCCACTTGTTCATAAATATCCAAAATTTTAGCCAGCGGTGCCCGATAAATATCTGGGTATGGGGCGACAGTGGTTTCTGTGCGGGTTTTAAATTTACCCAAAGTCTTATCAAACTGAGAGAGTTTGGTTATATTGCGAAAAACAAAGTATTTAAACCAGGTGGGATAAGCGACATCATCGCTCGTCAGATAGTCCAGCCATTGATCTAACGAATGTTTTTGATCTTCAATCAAAATATCAATCATCTGCTTCCGTACTTCAGGTGGTATAACTTCCACAGGTTGACCTCTTTCCCTGGCGACCTGTTGTTGAAGCTCAAAATATGATTCTGACACTTGTTCTGGTTTAATAATAAATGCATCATAAATAGCCGGACGGAGCATTTCCAGGTTCCTTTCTTTGACTCGTTCGTCAGGATTAAGGAAGATGTTTTCTAAGCGAGACATATAGGCCTCTATTCTTTCGTTTGGGTCATTAGGAATAGTTTCATTAGTAAGGCGTTCTTGTTTGGCCACGGCGTCAGAAACTTCCTCGGAGGTCTGGAGGTCAGGAATTTTCAGGTGTAAGGGATGTTTTTCCATATGAGAAAGGATAGCACACCACTTCTCTAATTTCTAGAGCCAAATTAGTTTCACAAGACTAATAAAAAAACCATACCAATTTTAGTATAGTTTCTTTATAGGAGTTATTAACGAGGTATTCCCCAGAAATTATTCTAGGTGGGTGTCCTCGATGCTACACCAAGGTGTAGCAAAAGTTAGACTCCCTTAAAAATTATTTAAGCTAGAAAATACCTCAAATAACTCCTGAATTAATTATACTCCAAATTAAATAAAAGCAATAGCGAATAATCATAAGGATACTACGAAATCTATTGCAAAACTTCAGAAATAATCCTTTCCGTTTAACGCGGACTAATCACTCCAAGGATTTTTCTGAAGTTTTTTACCAACAGCAAAAAACTGGCAAATATGTTTGTTTTTTGGAGCTACGGACCGCGACGGCGGGAGTCTTGAGCAAATTTTCAGCAGAAAATTATGCGGGTCCAAAAAATAAATATATTTGCCTGTTTTATTGTTTTTAATTATTCCAAAATACCGTCCAAATTTACATCATAAAGAATAGCATCCTGAATCAAACGATAATTTAATAATTCCTCTTTTTTAAACCACAAATCAATCTCGTTATTCGCTTCGGCCACCGAGCCGGAAGCGTGAATAAGGTTTCGAATAGCTCGGCCACTGGTATCGGAAATTTGATATGAATCCAAAACAAAATCACCGCGAATCGTTCCCACATCTGAAGTCAGAGGTTCTGTCCCACCAACAATTTTACGGACAATCCCCACAGCGTGCGCTCCTTGCCAACACATGACCACCACTGGTCCAGAGGTCATATATTTTACTAAAACCCCGAGCACTCTTTTACCCACTTCCAGAGGATCTTTTGAGGGCGGTACTTGGCCTTTTGATTCATAACCTTTGATAGACTTTTCACCCACTTTTCGGAGCCACTCGGAATCCAAGGTGTAATGTTTCTCCACCATCTTAGCTGTGGGTACTTGCATCTTCAAACCCACTAATTTCAGACCAATTCTTTCAAATCTTTTTACCACTTCTCCAATCAATGATCTCTGAATACCATCTGGTTTTATAATAACAAACGTTTTTTCGTTTTTCATTTTTTGATTTTATAGGAAGAAAAGAAATGTTTGATTTTAAAATGTCTGGCCGACACTTGTTTCTGAACAAGGGAGGAGATCCGAGGACTTTTAAAATTAAATATTTCTTTTCTTCCTGCTATTAAATTACTAAATTCTGAAAGAACTTGGTGGCGGCGGCGGAGCTTCCTTTTTCTCATACTTTTTTATAATTTCCGCCTCCACTGATTCCTTATCCTTACCATATTTCAAATATGATAGCTCTTTTACTTTTTCAATATGTGAACTATCACCTCTTGGGGGGAACGGTATAAACAAACTGAATGGTTTTACCGGTCGACCAGAAGATAGCATCTTAACATAACAATTATAATTATCAATATTCATCAAATCTTTTTGCGAAAATACTGGCATAAATTGTTTTTCCAAATATTCTGCATCTTCCGAGCTGACTCGGAATGAAGAAATAGAACCCACGTTTCCAAACACCGAATCTCGAATCTTTTCATCCAGCTGAGCAATAAATTGATGGGCGACGGTCAAAGATAATTTATATTTTCTGGCCTCAGACAAAATAGTAGAGATGGAATCCGTGGTCACATTTTGAAATTCATCAATATATAGATAAAAAGGAGGAAAATCCTTGCCCAGGGAATCCACTCTGGACATAGCGGCCATCAAAATCTTGCCCACAATAATAAGACCAATCAAATTAGCATTTATCTCTCCCAAACGGCCTTTGGATAAATTGACCAAAAGGATCTTTTTATTATCCATAATCTCACGGAAATTAAAGGCCGACTTTTCCTGAGAAATAATTGGGCGCATAATATCATTCTGTAAAAACACATCAAACTTGCTTACAATATAAGGCACCACATTGGCTAGTGACGCTTCCCCGCCAGCTTTATCTGCTATCTCTCTCCAAAACTGCACTACCAAAGGATTCTTGCATTTGGAAAGCTTTAGCTCGCGGAATGGTTTGTTTGACATAACACGAGAAACATCTATTAGGGTATTACCACTAGCCGGATCATCAAGAACAAGCATCACGGCATTTCTAAAATATTGTTCAAACATCGGACCACCAGCCACCTTCATATCAAAAAGTTTATTAAAAATAGACAACATTTCATTAACCACGAAAGTTTTTTGCTCGGGAAAACGTACATCATATTCGAGCATGTTGAGTCCCATGGGACGAGAGGTATAACTGGGATCAAAGTAAACCAAATCATCCAGTCTTTCTTTCGGCACATAAGATAAGATGTCTTGGATATCTGAACCATGGGGATCTATCATACAAACACCCTCGCCATTTAAAATATCCTGACGAATCATCCTTTTTAACAAAGTAGTTTTACCGGTACCGGTCTGACCAATAATATAAAAATGACGCAAACGATCCTCCGGTGACATAAAAATCTCGGTTTCCACATTACGATGAATATTTTTACCAAGAGAAATACCCTTTTTCTGCATATCCAGGGGGGCTTGAGCCGTACCCGCTTTACTCTGCTTAAACTGTGAAGTCCCACGGATTTCATTTTCCGGCAAATGCATGATGGTAGTGATTTCCCGGATATTTAGAGGCACTTTTTCACTTTCTCTAAATATTCTGAAAGAAAATTCGCGGAAAAATTGACGTAATTCTTTTCCAGCCAATCTTTTAAAAGATAATTTATTGCTCCCGGTATTTTCAAATTGATTAAAAGCCGACTCCAGATCAGAAAGGATAGATAAGGCCTCCTTTTCAGTATTGGAAGAAGCAATAATCCGAATATTGGTTTCCACCGTCGGCGTACTGATCTTATTATTTAGATTTTCTATTATTCCTTTATCCATTTCCAGAGATTTTTGATCCGCCAGACCTTTCTCCTTGTCTTTATCTTTTTTACTAGCTGTAAAGCCCTCTGCTATATCCTGGAATATTTTCTTAGTTTCACCAAAAAAAGAAATTCGATTCATATCAATAGCTTCCTTTAGCTTCATCCCTTTAGAAAAATCCTTCAGAGCTTTTTTGTAAAAACTAGTGTATTTTTCACCAACTGGTTTAAACACTATCTGAATACCCGCCCCTTCACCCTCACCCTTGAGCTTGGAAAAGCTGTTCAAAATAATATTTAATGGGTCGTAATCAAACTGTTCATAAGTCTTTAACGGATAAATATGATTACTGCCCTGCTTAGCATAAGAGCCCACGGAAATACCTTGCTCATTAAACACATTATAATCATCTTTCTTTTCTAGAATATTTGCCTCAGGAAAAATGGAAAGAATTTGTTTTTCAAAAAGGCCTTTTTTGGTATCCGGCACTGAAATATAAAAAATAAATTCCTCGCTTTTATTGGCATTGGCAATTTCAATGGTAAAATAATCTGGACCATCTGCTCCAGCTGAAACAGAAAGCATACCGGCATAAAACTGCTCCATCTTAGAAACTAATTCCTTAAGATTTTTCTGTTTTTCTTTTTCCTCACCGGCTTGGGGTAAAGCCACTTCAAATAAGGTCATCTTAAGTGACTTAAAAAAGGGGCTTTTTTCCTGAGACTTTGATATAGGCAAACCGGCCTTGATATATTGCACCAAAAAACGGTGAAAATCATCATCTAAATGTGCATCTTTCAAGGCCTCTACTACAGACAAAGCATTCATCAATCCTTTATGTTGTAAAACACCAACAAGTTCTTCCATCTTGGTATCATGTTCCTCCGGTGATAAATCTAAAACAATAGATTCTACTTCTTTACCCTTCATCTGATAATCTGGATGTAAAACTTCCTCTGGTTTAGTGGTTTTATAATCAATAATTTTTTCCGTGATAATATCTTCTCGTGGTACGGCTTCCCCTTTCTCCAATAAAGTTTTTTCATGTCGAGCCACCTCACCACGTAAATAATCCAGCTCTTCTTGTGGTGAAGAAAACTTCTGCTCTATTTTTTCATTTCCCATTTCCATTACCAAGAATTATAACATAAATTCCGTATAAAAATAGGTTAAATTTGAGTTAAAATTTCTACGCCGTTTTTGGTGACCACTATGGTGTGTTCAAAGTGAGCACTGCGTTTACCATCCGCTGTCCGATAAGTCCAACCGTCAGCATCCAGCTTAATCTTCTTACTCCCTTCATTAAGCATCGGTTCAATGGCTATCACCATTCCAGCTTTTAATTTCTCACCCTTACTTTCCAGGCAATAATTTGGTACGTAAGGATCTTCATGAACATTATAGCCCACACCGTGACCACAAAGCTCTTCTACAATACCTAAACGTTTTGGTCGCACAAATCTTTCAATAGCATAACTGATATCCCGAATATATTTTCCTTCTTTTACTACTTTTATTCCTTCCATTAAGGCTTGTCTGGTGGCTTCAATCAAATTTTCTCCCACTTCATCCACCTTTCCCACTGACACAGTAATAGCAGCATCAGTAAAAAGTCCTTTATGATTTAAACCCATATCCAGAGAAACAATATCCCCTTCTTTTATTATCTGCGGATATTCATTTGGTATCCCATGCACAATAGCATCATTGATAGAAACACAAAGAGCGGCCGGATAAGGTCGTTTCATTCCCACTGGTTTATAATTTAAAAAAGCCGGCTTATCTCCACCTTCTTCCGCCATTTTTTGCGCCAAATTATTCAGATCAGCAGTGGAAACCCCAGCTTTCACTATCTTGGCCACAGACTGTAAAATAAAGGCCAGTCTCTTGCCTCCTTCCCTCAATATGTCGATTTCTTCTTTAGTCTTAATGGTTACAGCCATAACTAAATACTATAGTTTCTATGGACAAAACGCAAGAATTAAACGAAATAAGAATATAGTGCTAGAGGAGACTCACGGAAGGCGACGGCCTGAGTGTGAAGGATTTTTTCAGCAGAAAAAATACCTGTGCTCCGGTTAGTACTATATTTTATGGAGTTTAATTCATTCCTAATTTAGTAAGTATCTCCTTATGAACATCTTCGATCGGCTGTTCACCATTAATATCCAGCACTTTATAATAAGAATTACTTTTATAAAAATTTATTACCGGAACCACTTCGGTGTCATACCAACCCAGTCTCTTATTAATTGATTCCGGATTATCATCTTTCCTGGCGCGGCCCAAAAGTCTTTTTTCAGACCAATCCCGACTCACATTTGTGCAAATAACAGTCGGTTTTTCTATTTTATAAAACTTAAGTGTATCATCCAAAAGTTGTGCTTCGCGTAATTTTCTGGGTGTACCGTCAAAAACCAAGTTTTCCGAACCGGTAAAGTTTTTTTCCAAATTATTCATCCACAAGGAAACAATTACTGCTTCCGGAACCAACAACCCCTGATCCATAACTGATTTTGTATGCTTTTGGGTATAGGAATCACCCTTAGAAAATTCTCTGATCAAAGTACCGCTTTCCACATGCAAGGTTTTACATGACTTACCACCTACTTTACATAATTTATCAATCAAAAGTTTGGCTTGTGTCCCCTTACCACACCCTGACCGCCCTAAAAAAATAAAAGCTTTAGGAATATTTTGCTTTTCTTCATCCTTACTTAAAATTTGTTTTTTAAAAATATTTAACATGGTGGGCATTATAACATAGAAAATTTAAACTAAAAATCAGCAGAAGGTTCTCGTAGTGATTAGTCCGCGTTAAACGGAGAGAATCTTGTGCTGATTTTTAAAATAAAAACCTCCGGAATATCCTCTTCACTTAACGAAGACTAATCGTTACGAGGAAATTCCGGAGGTTTTTTAAAATTATTTCTTTCTTTTTCGAGTTTTTCCAGAAGAAATCTCTTCTTTTTCCTCCTTTTTAAAAGGAAAACCAATATATGACAGAAAAGCTTCCGCCTCTTTTTTATTTGTAGCGGTAGTACCAATAGTAATGGTCATACCAAAAACATCTTTCAAATCTTCATCCGCTGTCTCTGGGAAAATAGTGTTTTCTCTGATACCAATAGAATAATTACCCATCTCATCAATACCCTTTTTAGACAAACCTCTAAAGTCTTTGGTTCGGGGAAAAGCCACAAAAATCATTTTATCAATAAAAGCAAACATTCTGGTGCCTCTCAAAGTAACAGTCAATCCCACTGGATCTCCTTCTCTCACCTTAAAAGCGGCAATACTTTTCTTTGATCCTCTCAAAGCCGGCTTTTGACCAGAAATTTTAGTAAGTCTATCCACAATCACATCAATTTTCTTTTTATCCTTCAATGAACCAATGCCCACATTGATAACCACCTTGGTAAATCTAGGTGTTTGCATGGCATTCTTATAATTCATCGGACCTTTCAAATGTTCAAAGGCCTTAGCTTGTTTTTCTTTTGTACTTAAAATTTTTGTCATTTTTTTATATTTCTTTACCGGTTTTCTTGCTGACACGAACTTTCTTTTCACCAATCATTTTTTTCCCCACTCTAACACCTTTCTTTCCTTCCAAAAGCATCACATTAGAAACATGGATAGGCATCGCTTTTTCAATTATTTGACCTTTAGAATTTGATTTATTCGCTCGTTGGTGTTTTTTCTTCATATTCACACCTTCCACCACAATTAAATCATCTTTAGGAAAAGCCCTCACCACCTTAGCGGTTTTACCTTTATCCTTACCGGTAATCACTATTATATTGTCATTCTTCTTTATTTTCATAATTTTTTATACAATTTCAGGCGCTTTTGAAGCAATGGCTTGGAAGCCTTTTTCGCCCACCTCTCGTGGAATCGGACCAAAAACTCTACCGGCTAATGGTTCACCCTTTGCTTTATCAATGGTCACTACGGCATTTTCGTCAAAACGAATATATGAACCATCCTTTCTTCGGAAAGGGGCGCGTTGTCTCACCACTACGGCATATAAAACATCTTTCTTTTTTACAGTTTTTCTTGGTTCCGCTTTCTGCACAGATAAAATCACCACATCACCCAGTTGAGCATATCTTTTTTTAGATGAACCAAGTACCTTAAAAATACGTCCAATCTTGGCACCGGTGTTATCCGCAATATTAACCAATGTTCTGTCTTGTATCATATTATTTTTCTAAAATTACAAATCTCTTATCCTTAGAAATTGGCTTGGTTTCAATGATTTCCACGATTTCGCCCATTTGGTGTTTGTTACCGGCATCATGAACTTTAAATTTCTTTTGTCTCTTTAAAAACTTCCCGTATTTAGGATGTTTGGTATATCTTTCCACCAAAACCACCACCGTATCTTTCATTTTAGTAGAAACAATCTTACCAGAAAGTACTTTCCCTTCATTATTATTCTTTTTTTCTATTTTCTTTTCCATATATTTTATTTATTCAAAACAGTCATAATTCTAGCAATATCTTTTTTTAAAACCATTCCCTCCTTTAGATTTTTAGTTTTACTACCAGACATGGCGAATCTAAAAACTCTAAGGGCTTCCTGCTTTTCCTTAAGCATATGCTTTAATTCATTTTCGGTTTTGTTTTTAAAATCTTCCATTATATTTTTCAAACTAATTAAACTATTTCTCGGCTAACAATTCTAGTATGGACACGAATCTTTGTTCCCCCTTTTCTTAAGACTTCTCTAGCCGCTACTTCATCAATACCGTCAACTTCAAAAAGGATGCGACCCGGCTTAACCACAGCTTGATAACCCTGAGGATCTCCTTTTCCCTTACCCATTTTCACTTCAGCTGGTTTCTGGGTATATGGTCTGTCTGGGAAAATTCTGGTCCAGAGCTTTCCGGTTTTACCTAATGAGTGAGCAATAGTTTTTCTGGCGGCCTCAATCTCTGGTGAACGTAATCGTCCGGCAGAAATAGCTTTCAAACCAAAAGAACCAAAAGCTAAACGAGTACCTCTCGTCTCATTTCCTACTTTTTTAGGATTTTCACGGCCAGTTTGCCATTTTCTGTATTTAACTTTTTTGGGTAATAACATTTTATTATTTTAAAATTATTTAATCCTTGGTTTAACGGAAGCTTCTTTTTTGGCAAAAATATCACCTTTATAGATCCACACTTTGATACCAATATCACCATAAGTCATGTGCGCTTTTTCCTGAGCATAATCAATATCCGCTCGCAAAGTCTGAAGAGGAATTCTACCCTTTTTCAAATCTTCGGATCGAGCCATTTCCGCACCACCCAATCTACCACCCAAATATATTCTGACTCCCTGGACATCTCGATTCGCCATCACTTTTTCAATAGACTGCTTCATCACTCGTCTGAAAGGCATTCTTTTTTCCAAACCTTCAGCAATCATATAAGCCACAATAGCCGCATTTGATTCTGGTGATTTTATTTCTTCAATGTCTAATTTAAAATCTAAAGGGATAGCCAGTTTGTTTTTCGTCATAAACTTCACAATATCCTTTCGTAATTTCACTGAACCTTCACCACTTCGGCCGATAATCACACCTGGTCTAGAAGTCTTGATAATAACTCTAAAAGATTTTTGATTTCTTTCCATTTCAATTGAAGCAATATAAAGTCCACGCATCTTTTTCTCTAAAAATTCTCGGAGCATAATATCTGCTTTCAAAGCACTGCGAAAATCCTTGTTTGAGGAAAACCAGCGAGATTTCCAATCTCTAATGATGCCTAATCTATGTGAATATGGATGGACTGAATGTGACATATTATTTTTTTCCTTTTAACTTCTTAACTTCTGGTTCTTTTACTCCCAAGGTTAAAGTGATGTGACTGGTTCTCTTTCTGATTGGGGTAGCGATACCACGAGCCTTTGGCATTCGGCGATAAAGGATAGCTCCATTGTCCACGGTCAAACTTTTTACAAACAAATCTTCAGCAATAACATTAAAATTATTCTTAGCATTAGCAATAGCTGATTTGACTAAAGAAATAATCGGGTCGGATGCTCTTTTCACAGTTACAGTTAAAATATCAATGGCTTGCTCCGCTTTTTTACCACGAATTAGATTAGCCACCAAACGGACTTTTCGGGGAGACTGTCTATAATCATTTAATTGGGCGGTTATATTCATAATATTTAAATTTATTTCTTGGCTTCGATTGAGGCCTTGGCTGATTGAGCAGCGGTAATTTCAGCTTCTTTTTGTTTGGTATCAAGTTCCTTCTGCATCTTTCCTCCATGTCTATGGAATTTCTTGGTATGGGAAAATTCACCAAGTCTGTGACCCACCATATCTTCAGTAACAAGCACTTCTATATGCTCTCGGCCATTATGCACACCAAAATTGAAACCAACCATCTCGGGAGCAATCTGAGAACGACGAGACCAAGTTTTGATCACCCCAGTTTCGATCGGCTTTTTGCCCTCTATTTTTTTTAGAAGTTTTTCATCGACATATGGGCCTTTTTTTATTGATCGTGCCATTTATTTTTATTTAAGTTTGAAGCGTTATACTAACAAAATTTCATCAAAAGTCAATTACTTTTCCGCCTTATTTTTACCTACTTTTCTACGAGAAACAATCAAATTATTTGAGTATTTCTTTGGTGTTCTGGTCTTCTGACCTTTACCCACATGCTGACCCCAACGAGTCTTGGCATAACGCAAACCTCGTCCATGTTTCTGCTCTCCTCCTCCGTATGGATGGTCCACTGGGTTCTGGGCTGAGCCTCGAACTGTCGGTCTGATTCCCAACCAACGACTTCGTCCGGCTTTTCCAATATTAATAAGTTTATTTTCATTATTAGAAACTTCACCAATACTAGCAAAACAAGAATCCATCACTCGGCGCACTTCGGTTGAAGGTAATTTTAAGTGAGTATAACCAGCATCATTGGCCACTACCTGCACAAAGTTTCCACCTGCTCGGCCAAGCTTGCCACCATTTCCCGGTTTGAGCTCGACATTATAAACAAAAGTACCAACGCCAATTTTTTTCAAAGGTAATCTGTTTCCCACCTTAATTTCAGCGTTTTCAGAAACAATAAAAGTATCTCCCACTTTCATAGTGTTTGGTAAAATCACATATCGCTTTTCACCATCTGCATATTGGGCTAAACCGATAAAAGCTGTTCGGTTTGGATCATATTCTACAGAAAGAATTTTGGCGGGAATATCAATCTTGTCATAAGTAAAATCTACTTCACGGAAAAGTCTCTTATGTCCGCCACCTTTGTGCCTGACCGTTAAGCGACCATAATTATTTCGGCCGACATGGCGCTTTCGGCCAAAAGTCAAAGATTTTAATGGCTCATTTACAGTAATAATCTTACGGAAATCAATTCCGGTCATCTGTCTTCGAGCTGGGCTGGTGGGTTTATAATGCTTCATAATATTTTTATACAAATTCTATCTTGTCACCCTTCTTTAAATAAACTATGGCTTTTTTGATAGCAGATTTCCGGCCAGTTTTTCCTCGAGCAAAAATAATTTTGGCTGGCAAATTGGTAATGTTTACTTTCACTGGGGTAACTTTGTAAATTTCCTTAATAGCCTTGGCAATATTTTTCTTATTAGCCTTGGCGGTCACCTCAAAAGTATAAACTCCAAACCCTTCAGCTTGCAGACCTGATTTTTCGGTAATTCTTGGTTTTTTTATGATTAATTCGTTCATAATATTAAAATTATTTCATTTTAGCTTCTAAGAATTTAAAAATTTCTTTGGGATTATCAATAATCAAATATTTATAATTCAAAACATCAAGTGGATTTAAATTTCTGGACTCATCGATTTTTAAATTACCAAAATTTCTAAAACTGCGGTCTAGGTTTACATCTCTCTTCATGACGGCAATATAAACAGAATTCTCTTTTTTATTTAAAATTTGTTCTCCCCCTTTAATTTTTGAAAGATTTTTCAAAATACTTAAGGCCTCTTTCGCTTTTGGAGCAGCTGCTTTCAATGAATCTAGGAGAAAGACTTCTCCATCTCTAAATTTTTTGGATAAAATAGTAAACAAAGCTTTAGCTTTCATTTTTTTATTTACTTTTCGATCAAAATTCTTTTCATTTCTTGGACCATGAGCCACACCACCGTGTACCCAAATAGGTGAACGTGTAGAACCGTGACGAGCGCGACCCAAACCCTTTTGCTGCCAAGGTTTTTTACCACCTCCGGACACCTCTGAACGATCCTTTGTATGGGCCAAATTTGTTCGTTTATTAGTCATCAAAGAAACTACCACTTGATGAACCAAGTCCGCCTTCCATGGTAAAGCAAAAATACTTTCTGGTAATTTTACCATTTCTACCTTTTTACCTTCTTGATTATATACTTGAGCTTCCAGGGCACCCAAAGTCTTCGCTTCTTTTTCTCTACTTTCTTGCTTCTCTTTTCTAGCTTTAGTTTTTACTTCACCAGTTTTTGTAACTTCAACCGTTTTTCCGGCTAATTTAGAAGCTTTTAGATTTTTTTTAGTTGTTTCGTTTTTCATGGTATTTAAATTTGAAGAATTAGCCGACAATTTCTATCAAAGTCCCTCTTTTACCAGCCACCGCTCCTAAAATCAAAATTTCATTATTAGCTTGATCTATCTGAATAATTTTAAGACCTAATATAGTCACTTTATCTGAACCAGTTCGGCCGGCCATACGCATAGCTTTTGGCACACGTCCTCCCTCTCTGGTACCTCCAGAAATAGAACCAGGGGCTCTCTCTGAGTGTTTCTGACCGTGGGTACGAGGTTGACCCTTAAAACCATGTCTTTTAATAACACCTTGGAATCCTTTTCCTTTGGAAACAGAGGAAGCAGTGACCGTATCACCTTCTTTAAAAGTAGTGGCATCAATCTTATCACCAACCTTTAATCCGGCTAAATCTTTTTCATTTTCAATTCTAAATTCCTTTATAAATCTAAAATTACCAAGTCCTTTTACATGACCCTTGATAGCTTTCGTAATATTTTTTTCTTTCTTTGTACCAAAACCTATCTGCACAGCATCATAACCGTCAGTTTTTTTAGTTTTGATTTGAGTGATGACTACTGGTCCAGCTTCTAAAACAGTCACCGGAACAACATTTCCTTTATCATCAAACACCTGGGTCATATTCTTTTTTACTCCTAAAATAAATTTCATTTTTTACTTACCCCGAGCTCAGTCGAGGGAATTTTATACTAACAAAAACTTCACGGCGATATGAGTAAATCAATTCTTACTCCTATCCCCCTTTCCCGATTAATTTAGAGCCACATGCCCTTTTTAACACGTTCCAAGAGTCTAACAAATAACTCTAAAAAACGCAAGCTAACCAACCGCCCCGTCTCGCTGACTCACCACCCCGCCTTGACTAAGGCGGGGAAAGGGATCGTTACATGCTATTATACCGTGGTGAAACATATTCATAATACTAAATACTTACAACCAACCAGAAAATCGTTAAGAAGTAATATGACTGAAGAGGAAGTGATTTTATGGAGTGTATTAAAAAATAATAAATGGGGTTGTAAGTTTCGTAGACAACATAGTATTGGAAACTTTGTTCCAGACTTCTTTTGTCCTTCAAAAAGATTAGTGATTGAGCTAGACGGTAGTCAGCATTTAGATAATGTAGAACATGACAAAGAAAGGACAGAATATCTTGAAGATTTAGAAATAAAAGTGATAAGATTTTGGAATAATGAAATCAAGAATAATCTAAATGGAGTCCTAATAAAAATCGAGGATGAACTACGAAAATGATATAAAAGTCCCCTTTCCCCGCCTTAGTCAAGGCGGGGTGGACATTCTGATGGCCGGGGCGGTTGTGCCCACCCATCAAAAAAGAGCCCGGTTTAAGAGCTCTTTTGCGGGTTAATAAGGTAAAATATTTTTATCAGAATACTTCTTTTTCATTTTATCAAAAAACCAACTAACCCCCGAACCAATCACAAAAAATATAATGAGGGCTATAAAAAACCAAGCATAATTAAAATATCCGAAAAAATACGAAAAATGAAAATACTGTTTTTCTATGACAGAATAAGTGTAAGAAACGAAATCCCACTGGAACCATATCCACCAAAACTGAAACAACATATTAAATAATCCGAATATAAGTGCAGTTACTATTCCATGCTTTGCCCATTTTGGTAAATTTCCCCACACAAACTTATCCGCAAAATCATTTTTCTCTTCTTTCATATTTAAAATAAATTATTAACGTCTATATATTATACAATGCCAGACACCAAAAAACCACCTCAGAATGAAGTGGTTTTTTAATTAAATATTATATGGTGAAAACTATATCATCTTCACATCAATATTTACTCCAGAAGGCAAAGAAAGGTTTGTTAGCGCCTCTACCACCTTGGCGGAAGGACTGATAATATCAATCAACCTCTTGTGCACTCTCATCTCAAACTGTTCTCGCGCATTTTTGTAGACGAAAGAAGCTCGGTTGACCGTATATTTCTTTATCTCCGTAGGTAAAGGAATAGGGCCTAGAACTTTGACGTCAAACCGCAAGGCAGTATCAATGATTTGTTTCACTGATGCATCTAGAATCTTGCTATCATAAGCTCGGACACGGATTCGTAGTTTTGACACTACTTCCTTGGGAGCCACTTTTGCAATTTTCTTGCTAGTCTTTTTAATTATTTTTTCTTCCATTTTTGTATTTGTTTTCAAACGAGGGACGTACCTCTTTTGAAAAATTATTGTTCTGAAGGAACTTTACGCAATAATTTTAGTAACAGATCCGGCACCAACAGTCTTTCCACCTTCACGGATGGCAAATCTCTGCTTGGCCTCGAGAGCAACTGGGGCAACTAATTTAACTTTAAAAGTAGCGGTATCTCCTGGCATAACCATCTCTACTTTTTCTGCCAAAGTCACATCTCCAGTAACGTCAGTAGTTCGCATATAGAACTGTGGCTTATATCCAGAGAAGAATGGAGTGTGGCGACCACCTTCCTCTTTCTTCAAAATATAAACTTCTGCCTCAAATTCTGTATGAGGAGTAACTGAACCTGGCTTACAAATAACCTGACCACGATGCACATCTTCTTTCTTGGTGCTTCGCAATAGGATTCCGGCATTATCTCCGGCCATACCTTCTTTAAGTTGTTTGTTGAACATTTCAATACCAGTCACAACAGTTTTTGATGTTGGTTTGATACCGACAATTTCTACTTCCTCTTCCAAATGAATAACTCCTCTCTCAATTCTTCCGGTTACCACGGTACCTCGGCCTTCAATTGAGAAAATGTCTTCGATTGGCATAAGAAATGGCTTGGCAATATCTCTAACTGGTTCTGGAATATAATTATCAAGAGCATCCACAAGGGCCAAAACTGATTTTGACCATTCATCGTTATTATCCTTAGCTTCAAGGGCTTTTAGAGCGGAACCACGAATAACTGGGGCTTCCTTTCCATCATATCCTTGCTTGGTTAAGAGCTCACGAACTTCCTCTTCCACCAAATCAATCAATTCCTTATCAGGAACCATATCGCACTTGTTTAAATAAACGACAATCTTTGGCACACCCACCTGCTTAGCAAGAAGAATGTGTTCTCTGGTCTGAGGCATCACACCATCAGTAGCAGCTACCACAAGAATAGCACCGTCCATTTGAGCGGCACCGGTAATCATGTTCTTGATAAAGTCTGCGTGACCAGGACAATCTATGTGAGCATAGTGTCTCTTGTCTGATTCATACTCGTTGTGAGAAAGAGCAATGGTAATACCACGAGCCTTCTCTTCTGGAGCACAATCAATATCATCAACTCCTCTTAACTTTACGGTCTTGCCAGCGCGGTGCAATACGTTTAGGATTGCCGCTGTCAAAGTCGTCTTGCCGTGATCAACGTGGCCAATAGTACCGACGTTAACGTGAGGCTTTGTTCGATTAAAAACTTCTGCCATAATTTTATTTTTTTAATTGTCTAGACAGAGTGCGCGAGAACGCTTACTCAGCCCATTCAACTAATAATTAAACTAATAAAAACTAATAAATTTCGACACTGACACTAAACCACACCTTACTAAATGTAAGATAGGCAAAATGCAGTAAGAATAATACTAACAAATAAGAAAATAAATTACAAGCCAGAGGAAACCCAGAAAAAAGTATCGCTGGTATCTTCAATCTCCACTTTATCTACACTGGTTGTCAGTTTTAATTTTACTTTATAGGCCCCCGGACTTAGATTGGATGGAAAATCTAAATCATATGTGTGATCACTTCTTAGCGCTTTATGAGAATTAAAAACGCTATTACCAGTATTATCCAAAAGATACATATAGACTAAACCATCAATACTTTTAGTTGTATTTGTAAGTCCATATTTTATACTATAATCAGAATTACGAAGCAGATTTTCACCACCATTTGGATAAGTTACTTTTATACTAGGAATTAATTTTGGTAAAATTTTAAAGGTAGCATTACTTTCATCTTTTATTGTTTTACCAAAGATATCAGTATAATAAATTCTAGCTCTATAAGTACCGGCTATAAGTGGGGTGGAGGTACCGGATACAAAATTGTAACATTTAGCTGTTTTCAACAAAATTCTAAACTCATGGTTGCCATCTTTTGAAGCGATTGGCGCCTGACTAAGTTCACAAACGGGTGAATTTTTAGCGGTCGAGATTAAAGCCACTCGGACCTGAGTAAGACCAACCGAACCCCAGGTAATGGGATAAGTTACATCCAAATCAATGTCCCAATTCTGTCCACCATTTGGTGTTAGCACTTGTATATAAGATGTACTCGTGGAAACAATAGAGGTTATAGGTTCTGCCACTACTGTTACCTGACTTAAACTAGTGGCTGCCGCCCGCGCCGCAACTACTTTATCTGGAGCAATCACGCCAATAGTAATCAATAATTCTATTAACTGGGAAATAGTCGTCGGTACGGTGGTGGCACTAGCCAAAGGAACTAAATTAGTAAAAGAAAAAATAGTTGTGACAAAAATAGAAATAATTAAGAAATAAACAAAATATTTTTTCATGCAATTAAATGATTAAACTTATGAAGCTTTAATTATATTATATCATAATTCAATAAAAAAACCGTCAGAAGGTTCTCGTAGTGATTAGTCCGCGTTAAACGGAGAGAACTTTGTGACGGTTTTTTATTGAATTATTTTCTAGCTTCAGCTATTTCCTTGGCCACATTTGGAGGCACAATATCATAGTGATCAAACTCCATATTTACAGAAGCGCGGCCCTCAGTCATGGAACGCAAAGTAGTAATATAACCAAACATTTCTGATAATGGGACTTTAGATTTTATCACTTTATTCATTCCGCGTTCACCCATCTCTTCAATCACTCCACGTTTGGAATTCAAATGTCCAGCCACGTCACCCATAAATTTTTCTGGAGTTACTACTTCCACTTTCATGATTGGTTCAAGAATAACTGGCTTGGCTTTTTTAGCAGCTTCTTGGAAAGCTTGCGAAGCGGCAATCTTGTAGGCAATTTCTGATGAGTCCACATCATGATAAGAACCATAGGTCAGTTCGCAAGAAATATCAGTCATTTTATAACCGGCCACTACTCCTCTTTCCATTCCCTCAATAATACCTTTTTCAACAGCTGGAATAAATTCAATTGGAATAACTCCTCCTTTAATAGAGTTGATAAATTCAAAACCGGTGCTTCGGCTAACATTTTTAGGAATCTTAGCTCCCTCTTCCAGTTTCTCCAATGGTTTAATATTAATCTTGACGTGACCATATTGACCCTTACCTCCAGACTGCTTGATATATTTATGTTCAGCTTCAGCCGTACCGGTAATAGTTTCTTTATAAGCCACTTGTGGTTTACCCACATTAGCTTCCACACCAAACTCTCTTTTCATTCGATCAACTAAAATTTCCAAATGAAGCTCACCCATTCCTTTTATCACAGTCTCACCAGTATCCGAATCAGAAACAATTTTAAAAGTTGGATCTTCATCAGAAAGTTTCTTCAAAGCCATACCCATTTTTTCCTGATCGGCTTTTGTTTTTGGTTCTATACGTAAAGAAATAACCGGTTCAGGAAAGACAATCTGATCTAGCACGATTGGATTATTCTCATCACAAAAAGTATGAGAAGTTTTAGCGTCCTTCAAACCGACGGCGGCAGCAATTTCTCCCGCATAAACAATTTCCACTTCTTCTCTTTTGTCAGCTTGCATACGCACGATTCTTCCTAATCTTTCCTTTTTACCGGTAGTGGAATTATACAAATATATTCCTGGTGCTACTGTACCAGAATAAACTCTAAAATAAGTCAACTGACCAACGAAAGGATCTGTCTGTAATTTAAAAGCCAAAGCTGAAAACGGTTCTTCATCAGAAGCATGTCTAAAGGTCTCTTCGCCAGTATCAGGATTGATTCCTCTAACAGGTGGGATGTCCATAGGAGATGGGAGATAATCAATCACGGCATCCAAGGTGAGTTGAATTCCTTTGTTTTTCAAAGCTGAACCAGTCATCACCGGCACTAAAGTATTATCGATTGTCGCTTTACGTAAAATAGTTTTTAAAGTTTCTAAGGGAATTTCCTTTCCATCCAAATAATCAGCCATGACTTTTTCATCTTGCTCCACAATCTTTTCTACTGTTTCGGCCCGATATTTTTTAGCTTTTTCTAAATATTCAGCAGGAATTTCTTTCTCCACAATATCTTTACCCATTTCTCCTTCAAAATAATAAGCTTTCATTCGAAGAAGATCAATAACCGCTTCAAATTTTTCCTCCTCACCGATCGGAATCTGCATACGGATCGCATTTTTAGTTAATCTATCCAAAATTGATTGATATGATCTTTCAAAACTACCACCGGTTCGATCTAACTTGTTAATTAAGCAAATTCTTGGTACCTTTCCTTCATCAGCATAACGCCAGTTTGTCTCAGATTGTGGTTCCACTCCGGCCACACCATCAAAAACCACCACTGCACCGTCAAGTACACGTAGAGATCTCTTCACCTCAGCAGTAAAATCAATATGCCCAGGAGTATCAATAATGTTAAACATCATTTTTCGGCTGGTATCTGTACCCATATATGAAGGCACCCAATAACAAGTAATGGCCGCGGAACAAATAGTAATCCCTCTTTCTCTTTCCTGTTCCATCCAGTCGGTAGTAGTATTTCCTTCGTGCACTTCACCAATTTTATGTGACTCACCCGTATAATATAAAATACGTTCAGATGTGGTGGTCTTACCCGCGTCAATGTGGGCAATGATTCCGAAATTACGAACTTTCTCTAATGGATATGCACGTGCCATATAATAAATAAATTAATATTAATAAATAAAAAAATAAAACCAACGACAATTTGGTACGCCTAGAATACAGCAAAAGACCACAAAATGCAAACCTTGATTAAGAAAAATTAAACATTACCAAGCAAAGTGGGCAAAAGCTTTATTGGCTTCGGCCATTTTAAGAGTATTTTCTCTCTTACGAACAGCTTCACCTTCACCTTTAGAAGCAGCAATCACTTCATCAGCCAGTTTTTTAGCCATTGGAGCACCTTTTTTGCTTCTGGCGGCTTCAATAATCCATTTCATTGATAAAGCGGCGCGTCTTTCTGGACGAACCTCCACTGGCACTTGATAATTGGCACCTCCCACTCTCTTGGAACGAACCTCAACATTTGGGGCTGTGTTTGATAAAGCCAATTCAAAAATCTCTAGAGGATTGGTACTTTTAGTTCTCTCTTTAATTTCATCAAACATACCATAAACAATCTTTCTGGCGGTGTTCTTCTTACCCTTCTCCATTATATAGTTAACAAATTTACTGACCTTCACGGACTTGTAAACTAAATCTGGGATTAGAGCTGGTTTTACTTTTAATTTTCCTCGCATATTATTTTAAATTATTTCTTTATTTCTTTAGGTTTCTTGGCACCGTATTGGCTTCTACCTTTCTTTCTGTTTTCTACTCCACCAGCATCAAGCACACCACGGACTATGGTATATCGAAGTCCAACGTCTTTTACACGTCCACCTCGTAACATAACCACTGAGTGTTCCTGCAAATTGTGACCCATACCAGGAATATAAGCGGTCACTTCCAAACCATTGGTCAGTCTGACTCTAGCGATTTTACGAATAGCAGAGTTTGGTTTCTTTGGAGTTTTCGTAGTTACCTTTACACACACCCCTCTCTTAAATGGAGAATTATAATAAGTCGGTCTGTTTTCAAGATTATTAAAACCTTTGGTCAAGGCAATGGCCTTTACCTTTCGGGGAACTGACTTCCTATTTTTCTTTATTAATTGATTTATTGTCGGCATACGAAAACGTAATATACTATATCACTCACAAAAAAGCAACTTATCAAAACCCAAAATCTAGCTGAGCTTCTCTCTTTAATTAAAAAGATATCACTAAAACCAACAAACAGAATCCAAACAAGAATTACTGAGGCACATCTCATTACTACTGCATGGCTCCTCAAAACCTAATCGAGGAATACAGACTTCGGAAGAGCAATAATATGAAGACCCACAATCTCCTGTATCAACACAACTGTCACCGTCCCCACCCAACTGACAGACGCCGATACAATTATTCGAACGACAATCATATCCATTAAGACAACCCTGACCGGCCATTCCTGTTGAACAAACTAAATCTTGCCTATTACAATATCCTGAATTACACTCGCTAGGATCAGAACAGGGATCACCTATATCCATATCACTACATACCCATGCGTTAGGATGACAAAAATTAGATAAACACTGAGAATCAGCGGTACAACTTTGTCCTCTAGCTAATTTAGCGACACATAGATAATTATCACAATTACCTGAGACACAATCCGAATTAATACCACAAGCAGTTCCATCATTACCACTGGCTTTACACTTTTGAACACCACTATCACACCAGCCAGATACACAACCAGCACCATCAAAACAATTATCCAAACCCGTAACACCTTCAGTACAAATTCTATCAGTAAATAACATGTCCAAACCACAATATAATCCCTCCTGACAATCTACTGTTACAACGCAAGGTTCTCCAAGAGCTGCTCTTGAAAGTATGTACGTCCCCACCACACCAAAAATACTAGTACCGGTGGCAATATTAGCAGCAATCAAATTTGGTTCAACGATAGTTAAATCAGTAGCTCCATAGATACCGGCAGCTAAGGTACCGGAATCTAAACCATGAGCAGCTAATGTTTGATGAGGAGGAATAATATTCCAGAGTTGAGTAAGAGTAATACCGGTACTGTCTGGAGTAGTAGCTGGATTAAAGGAGTGAGCAGAATAGGAAAAAGTGTTAGATGAAATTCTGTCATAAATATCTGAGAGAGTGTAAGGACTGGCACCGGGACTGGCGGGGGTAGGAGTAAAAGTACCAGCTAAGACACTGGCTCCCAGAAAAAAGATTCCAAGAAGAATTGAAATATAGATTTGTTTGAACATTGAGATATTATAGCAAAAAAATTAGAAATAGTATAAAAAATAATATTAAAAGACTGCTGAACGAACACATCGTCCATTTCTATTTGATGATCCACTTTTAGCGTCGCAATAATCATTCATAACACCTTCATAAGTAACAAATGTAGCGCTCCTAGCAAAATTAACTTCACAACCAAATCCAGTTTCTGTGCTAGACCAATAATTTACACTCTCAGTAAAACCGCCAGGACTACTACCTGCATTATATTGATCTGTTAGGGCCACGGTTACCTCATCTATTGTCGCTAATCTTCCTATCGGGGTCAGGGCGGCGCAAGCATCAGTAGCCACATACCAAGTCATACTTCCTAAATCAATAGACCAAATTAATCCATCGCCAGTACCACCACCAGACCATTCAGATGAGGCACACTTATTATCTGTATCACAATAATTAGAAACACAATCAGCATTAAGCCCACAAGTTTCACCCAAACCTAGTAAGGCAGCACAATATTGATAACCACCCTCATTCTTACAATAACCAGAATCACAATCAGAATTTACACAGCAAAGATTTCCAATTTGTCTTTGACTTGAATCACAAAGCATCCAACAAGAATCACTGCACACTAAATCCTGTTGGCACCCAAAATCATTACCACACCAATCATAAAGACGCCCATCCACACAAGTATTAAAAGTATCACAATGCCCAGAATCACAATCTGAATTTTGAGTACATGTTTCTCCATGTCCAAGCAAGGATGTCTTTGTCCCCACTACACCAAAAATACTAGTACCAGTAGCAATATTAGCGGCAATCAAATTTGGTTCAACAGTAGTTAAATCAGTAGCTTCATAGATACCAGCGTCTAGAGTACCGGAATCTAAACCATGAGCAGCTAATGTTTGATGGGGAGGGATAATATTCCAGAGTTGAGTAAGAGTAATACCGGTACTGTCTGGAGTAGTAGCTGGATTAAAGGAGTGAGTAGAATAGGAAAAAGTGTTAGATGAAATTCTGTCATAAATATCTGAGAGAGTGTAAGGACTAGCACCGGGACTAGCTGGTGAAGGAATAAAAGTACCAGCAACGGCACTCATCCCAATAAAAAATATTCCTGAAAGAATTGAAATGTATGTTTGTTTAAACACAAAATATTAAAAATTAAGATTAAATTAAAAAGTACCAACTACTCCAAAAATTTCTGTTCCAGAAGCAATATTTGAAGCACTTAATCCTGACCCCGGAACACTAGTTAGTTCTGTTTCCAAATAAATACCGGCTGGCATTGTAGTAGTGGAACCACTCAAAGCTCGATGTGTCGGTATAGCATCATAAATATCTTCCAATGAATACATAGTGTTAGAATTCGTCGAAACCAAAGGAAGCAAATCATGATCAGGTGATAAAGTATAACCTCCATCTGTTAACCTTCCATAAATATCATCCAAGGTATAAAAAGTTATAGTTGGAGTATTTGTCGGTCTAGTGATTGTCCCCGCCAAAATTACTCCTCCCAAAACCATAAAAATGGCACAAATATTTAACAAAATTATTTTATATTTTTCTTGCATATGTTAATTATAACATTAATTTTAAAATAGCAAAAACCAATTTGGAAACTAAACTACCAAAAAAAACAATGAAAATAATTAGGAAATAAAAGCCATATTTCTCCAAAGCCATCAAATAGTGCTCATATCGATATGGTACTAAAGTAAATAATATCTTTGAGCCATCCAATGGTGGAATCGGTATGAGATTAAAAACACCCAAGGTAACATTTATTAAAATAATATAACCAATCAAATTAATCACCGTTTGAGAAAGACCTAAAACAATAGCAAATTTGATAATCACAACAAAAATAATAGCGATAAGAAAATTTGTTAAAATTCCGGCAATGGAAACGCAAAATTCTCCTAGCCGCCTATTTCTTAAATTGTAGGGATTATATGGTACTGGCTTAGCCCAACCGATTAAAAAACCCGCCTTAGTAAAATATAAAAGTGTCGGTAAAATAATTGAGCCAAACAAGTCAATATGTTTTAGGGGATTAAGAGTAAGTCTTCCTTGATTTTTAGCTGTGGGATCACCAAAAGCATACGCAGCCGCTCCATGTGCTATTTCATGGGCCATGATAGAAATCATTAAGACAATAATTTGAAAGATAAAATTAATTTCCATGAGTTTACAAAATATATTTACTATGATAGCATAGCACAACTGATATTATTAATCTCTCGACAAAGCTCGAGACAAGAAAACAAATGGCTAAAGTCTGTGCAATCACAAAAAAAGGATCAATTATGGGTGGCGGATATTCTAATAAAACCCGTGCCACTAAATTCAACCCTACCGGTCAAGTCCGTAAGTATTCCAATCTTCAAAAAAAGAAGATCTATGTCCCTGAGCTCAAAAAATCCTTTAATCTCACTATTTCTACTCGGGCTCTAAAAACTATTCAAAAAAATGGTGCCTATGCCACTCTCAAAAAAGCTGGGATTATTAAATAAATATTAAAAATTATTAAACCAGCGGAAATTTCTCGGAACGATTAGTCTTCGTTAAGTGCAGAGAATTTTCCGCTGGTTTTTATAATTTTTCCAAAATGAGACTCTCTCCATCACTTTTAAATTGAATGGTTCCCTGAACCAAGGTTTCTAAAATTTGCCCGCCCAGGCGAGTAAGAATACTTACCGCCTCTGAACTGGGATGACCATACCTATTATTTAAACCGGCCGAAATTACGGAATAAGTAGGAGAAACTGTACCAACAAAAATTTCTGAGTTGGAATTTTTTGATCCATGATGCCCCACTTTTAACACATCACTTTTCAAATCTGCTCCATATTTACCAACCAGATATTTTTCAATCGCCAATGGTGAATCACCCATTAATAAAAAAGAATTTTTCCCATATATTACCTTACCAACAATCGATGAATCATTTGTCTCCCACCCACTGGTATTTTGATTGGGGAAAAAAATATCAAACTCCGCCTGTGAACCAAGAGATAATATTTTTGGTGAAATAATTACTTCTTTTTTAATTTTTTTCTCTTTGACCAAATTTTCTAATTCATTATAAACTGCCGAAGTGGAGGTAGTATTTGTTCTAATAAATAAACCAACATTAAATCTTTTTAAAACTTCCACCAAACCACCAATATGGTCTTGATCAGCGTGAGTGGCTACCACCACATCGATTGACCGATCATAAAATGGCATTACTTGGCCCAATTCCCGAAGAACTTTATTATCAGGGCCACCATCTATCAACATTTGGACTCCACCAGGCGCTTCGATAAAAATTGCATCACCCTGGCCGACATTAAGAAAAGCGATTATTAGACTAGCCTCATTTATATAATAAAGCGAATAAAAAATAAATATATTTAAAAATAATAAAAAAACCAAAAAATATAATTTTATATTTTGTTTAAAATGTTTCATTAAATAAATTATCTTTTATGATATGTCTAGAAGATTTCTGTGCCCGCCAAATAATAACAAAATAAACTAAATAAATTAATACTATTAGACTAAAGGAAAAATTATTTATATTAATTGAGGAAAAAGGTAAATGTGAAAATATTTCTATAATTTTTAAAACATATGACAATAATAAAGAGACCAAAAAAGCAATGGGAAAAGCCAAAAGATTAGAAATAAAACCAAGCAAGACAGTAAAAAAACCTAAAAACATTATGAGTGGAATAATTGGTAGAATAAGTAGGTTGGTGGGTAAAGCAACCAAAGATAAAGCTCCCATTTTATAGAGAATGAAAGGTAAAACAAATATTTGTGTGGCTATAGTTGATACTAGCAAAGTACGAAATTGATATTTATTTGTAACGAAGGTTATTTTTTTCTCCACAATCGGTGAAACATAAATCAAGGCCAGAGTAGATAAAAATGATAATTGAAAGGAAATATCAAAAACTAATATCTTTGGATTTTGTATAAGCATAAATATTCCAGCTAAAAGCAAGGCCCGAGTAATATCATATTTACGGTTTGTTGATCGAGCTAGAAGTACTAGTAGGGCCATAATGGAGGCGCGGACCACCGTTGCCCCTCCGCCAGTCATAATAGTAAAAAATATTATTCCTAAAACCCCAAAAATTATAGGGGAAAATCCCGGCAAAAAAGCCAAAGTAACCATAATACCCTCCGCTACAATAGTAATGTTATAACCGGAAAGAGCTACAATATGAGACACTCCGGACCGACGAAAATCATCTTGTAATTCAGAACCCAAGGAATTCTTAGCTCCCAGAAGTAAGCCCCCAAGAAAAGATGACTCTGGTTCTTTTATTAGTAAATTTAATTTATTGATAAAAGTATTTTTAAAAGTAAATAACTGCTTTTTTAGCCATAAACCATGACCAGAAGAAATTATTTTTACCTCAGCAAAATTTATTACATAAAATATATCCTCTTTGGCCAAAAAACTAATGTAATCAAAATTATTGTTTGTCGCAGTAAAAAAGTTTTGAGGTTTTTCTAATTCACCAGTTACTTGAATTAGATCGCCATATTTATATTCTGGAAAAAGTCCTGTGCTTACCAAAACTTTCCCGGTAGTTTTAAACTCTGATTGTGAAGAAAAGACCGAATTAGTTTCTATTGTTAACTGATTACTCTTATCCTTGAGATTAGGTTCATCAGTAATTACTCCAGTCAAAACAGTTTTTTCTCCCACAAAAAAATTAAGTTTATTTTCACTATCTTTTACATCCTTTATCTCATAACGTAACACGCCCAATGCAAACGAAAAGATAAAAAGAGTTAATAAAAATATTTTAGTTTTTTCTTTTGCAAAAAATTTTCCAAAAAAGAATAGAAATACAGAAAAAATTAAAAGAAAAAGAAAAAAAGAAAAGCCAATTTTAAAAAATGAGTCTAAAAAAATTCCCAAAGTAAAACCACTAACTAAACTGTAAAAAATACGCTGATTACTCATTTAAACCCCAGTTTTTTATAATTTCCTTCTCGTGATACTCGGAAACTGCTTTCTGATATTTAGCGCCTTTCTTTCCTTTTACCCTCCTTTCACAATCGGCCCAGGTTTTATCAATATTTAAAATTCCATTTACCAAACTAAGATAGCTATAGGCCTTGGCGCTTTTGCTATGCTTCTTTTCTTTTTTTTCTTTACTGTGACCCAAATCTAAAATATTTATCTTATAATGAGAAAGTGGCCCATGATACAAATCTACCTTTTCACCAATAGCTAAAGCATCAGCAATCTCATCACATCTTTCGTTGCCGGCAATTCCCACGTGTCCACCCACATAATGCCATTTAATTTTCTTGCCGGAAGATAATTTTATTAATTTTTCCCATAAATCCTTATTTAAAACTTCTTTTTTTTCCTTAGTTTGCCAATTATTTTTCTGCCAACCATAAATCCAGCCGGTCATTCCATTAATCAGATATTTTGAATCGGTATAAACTAAAATCTCCTCTTTTCTTTTCAAAATTTCTTGTAAGGCCTGAAAAGCACCGGTTAATTCCATTCGATTATTAGTTGTCTGTTTTTCGGCCCCACCGAGCTCTATTACCTTACCCTCAGGTAGAATAATCACTGCCCCATATCCACCAGGACCAGGATTTCCTTTTGATGATCCATCGGTAAAGATAATAATCTCTTTCATAACAAACATAATAACACATAATAATTATAATAAAAAAAAGCGGGCCTCAAAAGAGAGCCCGCTATTGTGCTTTTAAAAAAATCAGAATTCAGTCCTTGCACTAAGACCGAAAACTGTCTCCGCTTTCCCTTTTAAAGGATTGGCGAAGGTGAAGTTGGGAGAAAATGTCCATCCCTGATGATCAGCAAGATTAAATGACAATTTATTCACAAAGATCCAATCAGGATCGACACCATAAACGCCATCATCCCGAGTGACCGATGTATCAATACCAATCTGGACAAAACTTCCCATATCTAGAAATCCGCGAGTACCAAAAGTGAGATATGTTCCTCCTTCTGTTTCGCTTCTAGGGGTCATGATGTCCCTTTCAATCCGAACGTAATTTTCCGCCTTACCCACAGCAGAAGAATAGCCAACCCTTTGGAAAATATAGCTCATAATTACATGGCTACTTATTTCACAAAAGATAGCGACGGCATTTTCTTCAGTCCCCGAGAAAAGTTTAGCAAAGTCATAGTATGACGCGCCATACTCCACCCTGATAAAAACAATAGAATCTGTTCGACTAATCGTATAATCGATTTCATCTCCATCAGCTTTTCCGTCCTGTCTCCAAAATGAAGAGCTGTTCCAGATTCCGAGGTCAAACCAAGGAAATGAAACGGTCAATTCAGACTGAAGAACAGAATTGTCAGTATAAACCTTACCCGACCTCTCGCCGATATATTTACTAGCAATACCAGTTTCGAACGAAAAAGAAACCTTATCGGCTTCCCTTGTTTCAACAACTGGAACCTGAGCCATCGCAAGTGTTGTGGCAGTCAGACAAACTATGATCAGCAATCTTATCATTTTCCAACTCCTTATTTTTTTGTTTAGTTCCAACACTACGCCAGAACAAAGAACTTATACCTTACCAGTATAGCAAATTTAAAAGGTTTTGTCAATACTAAGAAATGTCGACAATTCTCAGCCTTAATTCAGAAAAACCACGAAAGGTAGATTTTTCAAAATTAGCCAGTAAATTTATTGTATCACCCGCTTTTAGCCCTTGCCCAAAATCGGTGTTTTTCATAAAAAAACCAATGGCTTTGATGCTTTTATTTTGAGAATTTCTAAAAATAAGTTCTAAATGATTATTCTCTTTGCCAAAATTTTTAACGCTCTCTATTATTACTTTTTCAAAAAGAAAAAGTGGCTTAAGATTACCAATACCAAAGGGTGCTAACTTTTCTATTAAATAATAATTATCATTATTTACTTCATCAAGGGTTATTTTAGCATCAGCCAACACTTTTTCCGCCAACACTAGGCTTTTTACACCCACTTTTTCATAAGCTACTTGTAATTTGTCTTCCAATAAATGAACTTTTTCCTGCACCACAGAAAAACCACCTGACATAGTATGTCCGCCAAATTCCTCAAAAATTCCTGCTTCGGTTTCAGCCATCAAATCAATAATACTCACACAACCATCACCCCGACATGAACCTTTTAAAATGTTTCCGCCATCCCGACCCCAAAGAAACACTGGCCGATTATGATCATCCACCAAAGAATTGGCCACCAGCCCCAAAAGTGACGGTTTCCAATCTGGATTACCAATGACAATTACCTTATGATCTAAACCGTCATCATAACGCTTTTTCATTATCTTTCTAACTTCTTTTACAATACTAGCTACTACTCCTTTTCTCTCATTATTAATCTGATCCAAATGCCGAGCACAAATGTCAGCTTCTTTTTCATCTTCTACTATAAATAATTTAAAGGCATCTTCCGGATCACCCATTCGAGACGCCGCATTTATCCGGGGTGAAATAGAAAAACCAACATCATCCTCTGTAATATTTTTTTGCTCAATTTTCAATAAAGATAATAGTTTCATCAAACCCGATCTTGGTGATTTACGTAAAACTTTCAAACCATAATAAGCTAGGGCCCGATTTTCTCCCACCAAAGGAACCATATCTGACAAAGTGGCAATCCCCACCAGATCCAATAGCCATTTCTCCCAGCCAGTAGTAACTGTAAAATCTAAAAAATGTCCTTTCCGCTTAACGCGGACTAATCGCTCCAAGGATATTTCTTTAGATTTTACAGTTATCAAAATCGCCTGAACTAATTTAAAAGCCACGCCAGCTCCACATAAATCTTTAAATGGGTACTCACAATCTGACCTCTTGGGATCAATCACAGCCACAGCCACTGGTAATTTTTCTTTAGGTAAATGATGATCAGTTATGATCAAATCTATTTTATTTTTACTAATTTCTTTGGCTTCCTCAAGATCAGTAACTCCACAATCCACCGTAATAATCAGATGAACCTTTTCTTTTTTAAATTCTTTAATGGCCTCTTGATTTAAACCAAAACCTTCATTGTGTCGATGAGGAATATAATTAGTAAAATCTTTATGACCAACTTTTTTAAAAAAATCATGTAAAATAACTCCCCCAGGAATCCCATCCGCATCATAGTCACTATAAATAACTATTTTTTCTTTTTTTTCAACCGCTGTTAAAATCCGCACCACCGCTTTGTCCATATCCGGCAAAAGAAATGGGTCATGCAAATCCTGATCATAATCGGGATTTAAAAATTTTTCCGCCTCTTCTTTATTTTTTATTCCTCGATTATAAAGTAAAGTACGCAAAAATTCCGGATAACCAACTAGGGCCTCTAATTTATTTTCCTCACGATTTCTACTTAAAAAAGTCATACTTGTATTATAGCAAAAATTCCTACCGAAATTTTACTACGTTAGGAATTTTCTTTTTTAAATTTAAAAACTTCAGAAAAATCTTTGGGGTGAACTTCTATAATATTAATGACAAGCGGCTTCTTGATTCGTGGCCGTCCCTGTTCCAGATCCAAACCCTGCTTGAGGACCTTGAGTACTTAATACAGTGGTACATTCTGCTGGTGGTTTATTAAAAGCACCACAAATAGCTTTCTTTATTGCCTCTGGAGTTCTCTCTACTGTTGCTTGAACACCATTTATTACCAGTGTCGGTGAACCTTGAACCCTATATTTAGTATTTAATTCCTTAAAAATAGGATAGATAGGAAAACGCCCATTTAGCCAGGTAGATTTATCATTATATAATTCGGTGATTTTAAAATCTTTATCGGTTATAATAATACAGGCATCTAATTCTCCTTCATCAATTTTTACGCTAGTAAGACAAGCATCAAATTTACCGGTCTCAGTAAAACATTTTGAATATTCAACAAATTTTTCAGTTTGTTCCTTTTGGATACAATATTGTCTGGTATTTTCATCTATTTCCTTCTTCTCATGCATAGCATAACTAACAAATTTAATATCGATATCTGCTTTTTTACCTAATAATTCCATTACTGGTAAATAAGCTTTTTGCATCTGTAATCCGTATGGACAATAAGACATAATAAATAATTCAGCTTTAGGTTTATCAGTTTTAGGAACAACTGTTGTTGTTTTGGTACTAGTGGCCACCTGTTCCTCCTTAATATCAGAAGTATTGATACCATCATTAAGGGCCGAAATACCTAGAATTACAAAACCAAACATACAAAAAATTAAAAAACCAAAAATTATCCCTATTATTAAAACATTTTTAGAGCCCAATGAATCTAATGCATGTTCATATTTTTTTTCCATATATTTTATTATTTACTTTATAAAAAACCAAGCCCAAGTATTATAGCATAAATTTCATAGCGCAAGGAAATTCTATATGTTAAAATATCTTTATGAAAAAAGATAATAATTGTATATTTTGCAAAATAGTAAGCAAAGAAATACCAACGGAAGAAATTATTTACGAAGACTCTGATTTTTTGGCATTTATGGATATAAACCCTCGCTCCCCTGGCCACGTTCAAGTTATACCTAAAAATCACTATCGCTGGGTTTGGGATATACCAAACTATGGAGAATATTCTGAATTGATTAAGAAAATAGCTTTAGCCCAGAAAAAAGCTTTTAAACAAGAAATTATTCATGGGAGAATTGAGGGTAAGGATGTCCCCCATGCTCATTTTTGGGTTTATCCAGATCCAGAAACAAAAGGAGATAAAACTGATTTTAAGGGTAATGCCGAAAAAATTAAAAAAAATCTGCAATAAAAACTAGTGTAAAATTTTATTAATCAATAACTCTTAATAATTCCCCAAACCTTTTTGAGTTCAGACTTTCATGTCCCACTAATAATCCCTGAACTTCACCTAAAACTATCATTTCCTTAGCATTGAGATGAGTGACCGAACCACCATAAAGAATGGGGGCTAGAAAAAGGGTTTTCTGACCAGAAAATTCTGCTAAAACTTTTTTAATGAACAAAGAGGTTTCATGAATATCTGTTGGTTTCATTGCCTCCGTCCCACTTTTACCAATGGCCCAAACTGGTTCATAAGCAATGATTAATTTTTTTAAAAAAGTTTTTGGCATTTTACCAAGAGAATTTATTATTTGACTACGCAAAAAATGTAGATAATTACCATGAATATCTCTTTCTTTTTCTCCAACGCAAAGAATTGGTTTTAACCCAGCTTTTATAGCAGAAATTATTTTTTTAGAGATCATTTCATCTGTCTCACCAAGTTCCCTCCTTTCCGAATGACCAATTATTATATAGCCCTCCCTTTTAAGCATGGCCGAACTTATTTCACCAGTAAATGAACCTTTTTCCTCCCAAAACATATCCTGAGCACCGATAATTATCTTAGAATTATTTATTTTTTCTAAATCAGATAAATAAACAAACGGTGGACAAATCACCACTTTAGTATTTTTTAATATTTTTACAGTCTTTTGGGTTTCTAAAAATATTTCTTTAGCTTTTTCAATTGTTTGTGGGTTCATTTTCCAATTAGCCACAATTAACAATTTCTCTTTTTTCATATACATATTATAACATAAAAAAGTTGTTCTCTTTCACAAGTTTCTCTAAATTTAAAACTGTTTTATTCTGAAATTACCCGCAAAACCTCATCAATGGTAGTAATTCCTTGAGCCGCTTTAAAAAAGCCATCTTCAATCATGCTCATCATTCCCTCTTTTTTAGCCTGCGCACTGATGACTGTATCCGTCTCACCTTTTATTATTAAATCCTTAACTGTTGGAGACATTTTAAGTACTTCATAAATACAAACTTGCCCACTGTAACCATCTTTAGCTACGGTAGATTCTTTTGGTTTATAAAAAGGAATAGTCTCAATAGTTTCTTTGTCCCTTATAATTTTTTCTTTTTTTAAAAAACTAATCACCCGTTCCAAATCCACACTTTTTGTTAAGGAAACTACCTCATTCTTAGACAAAAAATATTTGGATTTTATTTGATTTAATTTTCTGACCAGACGTTGAGCAATAACAACTTTAGTATTAGTGGCCAAAAGAAATGGATCAATTTTCATATCAATAAGTTTAGATATCACTCCAGTAGCTGAGTTTGCAGACAAAGCAGAAAGAACGAGATGACCAGTTAAGGCCATATTGATAGCCAATGAGGCAATTTCATTATCTCTTATTTCTCCCACCATAATTATATCTGGATCCTGACGAACTAAGGAACGAAGGCCTCTGGCAAAAGTAAGACCAATTTCTGGTTTAATTTGAATTTGATTTATTCGACTCATCTGATATTCTACCGGATCCTCGATAGTAGAAATATTTACGTCTGGTGTATTTAAAATATCTAAAAAAGTATAGAGAGTTGTTGTCTTTCCAGAGCCAGCGGGTCCAGAAGTAAAGATTATACCGGTTGTTTGTCTGATCACCTCATATAATGTCTCCAAAGCCTCGCCGTGAAAACCTATTGATTCCAAAGTAAAACCAGAAGTATTTTCTCGGAGTAATCTCATTACTACTTTCTCACCAAAATATGTCGGCAAAATAGAAACACAGAAAGAAAAGCTTTCATTATTAATCTCTGTTTTAAATTGCCCATCTTGTGGTATAAAATCTTCGTCAAGTTTTAAATCTGTAAGAACTTTTATCCGAGCAATGATGCCGGGGGCAATGTTTTTTGGTAAAACCATTGCGTCATAGAGAATGCCGTTAATTCTATACCTAATTAAAAGTTCATCTTTTAGAATTTCAATATGAATATCTGAAGTATTTTGAACAATTGCATGTTTTAACAAAGTATCCAAAATTCTTGAAACTGGCAAACTTTCAGCTATTTTTTTTAAATCCTCATTAATATTATTTCCTCCTTGACTCTCAATTAATTTTTTTAAAGCCAAAGCATCTTTTTGAATAAGATCACCAAATTCATCTCGTAAATATCTCTGATATTGAAGCAAAGCACCTTTAATTGACGCGCTATCAGTCAAACGTAATAAAATTTTCAAGCCAACTTTTTTCCGAATAAATTCAATAGCTGAAAGATCCTTGGTCTCTAGTATTGCCACTTCCAGAGTATCGCCATTCCGTTTAAAAGCAATAACATTATTTTTTCTGGCTACTGGCTCTGGTATAAGAGCTAAAATAGCGGGATCAATCTTTTGATCTTTTAAGCTGACAAAAGGAATACCTAAAACATAAGCCTCGGCTCGATGAAAATCATTTTCAGTAATCTTACCACTATTTATTAATATGTGGCCAAAAGTTAATTTGTCTTTAGTTTTAGAGGCTTCTGCTACAGCATTATCATAATCCGTTTCAGTAATTAAACCGGAATCAAGTAGAAACTCTTTAAGTTGCTTTTCCTGAACGATCATTTCCTATAATTATACAGTAAATTTATTTCTCTGACTACTGTTCTCTAATCATTCCACTTTGAGAAACTGTTGTTGTAGCGGAACATGGTAAACCGTAAACTCCTAATGTAGAAGATGAAACCTTGGCACTAACAGTTTTGAATCCAGTGGTGGTAAAAATATTATTTAAGGTACTACTTCTTTCTGATGGATAGGTGGTACCGTTATTATCAGTAACTTTCCACGCCACCAAATTTGCTATGGGAGTTATACTCCAAGTACTGTTAGTATTTATTTTCACTTCAATAATATTAGGGGGTACAATAGATAATGAACATCCAAGATTTGATATTGAATCCAAAGGATTAAGAGTGGCCGAACAACTAGCATCTGTATCTCCTAAATTAGGATTTAAACCTTTACAAATCCAAGTCCATCTAGTGACATCTGTCCAAGCATTAAGAGCTGGAATAGTTAGGAAAGAATCCATAGCCCCATTAAAACAAAGATTAGACAGGTTTGTAAATTCTGGGCTAGAAGTAAGTGATTGCCCATTAGTGGAAGGCTCACAAACTCCATTACTAGTTATTTTAATACCTCCACCTGAACCACCGCCACTGCGACCACCACAACTGGTTGGACAATTAACGGATACCGGATTTCCAGAAAGATCTGAAACGGTTACACTGGCATTTTTAGTTCCGGGAATAGTATATTTTCCGGTAACAACAGCTGTAGTTTTTCCATTTACAAAATCATCTCCTATCCAAGCATAAGTATAAGTGCCTGTGCCACCAGAAACTAAAGCGCTCCAGGTAACATCTTCCTTCACATTAGCGGTATCGGGACAACTGGGAACAACAGAACAAGAAACTGCTGTTGGTGGAATTAAATTAGCTATACAAGTTCTAGAATTACCGCCACCATCATATCCAAGGCAAGTCCAAGACCAAGGACCAACACCAGAAATAGCTGTAGCATTACCAGCCGAACAAAAATTATTAGTTGGGGTGGCAAAAAATCCCTGTCCATCAGATGCTCCACATGAACCATTTACTGGTGGTGGAGGTGGGGGTGGGGGTGGTGTCGCATTACTTCCAAAAAGTGGACCTCTCCCCCAATTGGTACAGAACATCCCTCTATCAGAATTGTCACACTTCCAATCACTACAATAATAATCAGCATGACATTTCCAGGTTTTTGTTACCCAACAATTAGCACCGAAAACTTTTACTGGACTGCTAAAAATAAAGATTAAACAAATCATTAACAGTGTTAAAATAATTTTATTTTTAGTCATTTTATTATTTACTTAATGAATCTCTTAAAACTTCGTACTTACTTTGGTTAGTTTTATCCCCTATCTGTTTATAAACTTGAACTAGAATACTATAAATTCTAAAATTAACATCTTTTTTATAATTTAATAATATAGAAACGTCCTTTGACACCAAACCTAGGGCTTTCAAAGCATTAGTGATTGCTTCTTCGTTTTTATTTTGTGACATTAGAGAGGCGGCTAATTTCTCATAAGGAATCGCCCTCTCAGAATCCAGAGTAATAGCCTTGCGACTATATTCTTCTGCCTGAATGGGGTCCCCTTTACTTAAAAACAAATTAGAAATAGATAACATCAAATTAATATTGGTAGGATCATATGTTTCTGCAATTTTAAACTGTGTCCATGCTTCATCATATTTTTCTAAAGCTGAATATACTAAACCTAAAATCTGATAGGCTTCTGATTTAGCAAAAGAACTAGCAAATTTTGAGTTAATAATAATGGAACAATTTTTAATAGAGTCCTCAATATTATTAAAATAATAATTTATTCGGCAAAGATTAGAATAAATATTTATATTTTCTTGTTTTGTATCCAAAGTGGCAGCTTTATTAAAATCAGCAAAAGCGCCTGCTGTGTCACCAAGCATTTCCTTAGTATGTCCCCGCCCCGTATATGCAGAAAAGGAATTAGCATCTAATATTAAAACTTTATTATAACTTTCAATGGCTTTGTTCAAATCTGGTTTAATTTCATAAATAAAACCCTCAGTAATATAAACTTCTGGATTTTTTGGTTCTATTTGTTTAGCTTTTTCAATTAAAATTAATGCTTTTGGAATATATTCTGCTTCCTTATGTTCAGACAACGCCTTCTCTGCATATTCCTGTGCCAAAAAATTCAAATATTTTACTGTTTTTTGTTCACCAATTATTTTGTTTTCTAAAATTTTTATTGCCTCATCATAATTATTTGTAGAAATGTAAGCCAAAAGTAAGTCATCTGAACTATCTTTCGTAAGAGAAGAGATCCTCTCATTCACTACCTTTATACAAGCCGCCCTTCCTGATTCATATGACATCATGGCGCAAATAGAGGGATCTGCTTGTTGAAAAGCTTGATTATAATACATTTCATCCATCATGTAATTCTTACATTGGTCTCTAGACGTCGTGGCCAAGCAATCACAATTATTTATCTCCTTACTTTTAGCGACACTGGCCGTATCTTGATATAAACTGCAATCTTTTACACCAAAAGAATCACTCAAAATATTTTCAATACTTTGATTTTTAGTTAAGGTATCATTAACTACAGGTAATTTGGATTTAAAAAAGAAAAATAAACCACTAAGAATAATAATTAGGAGGCAAATAAATATAATTAAGGTTTTTTTCATTTTTAATTAATAAATAGTTAATAAATCTTAACTTAAATATTATACCATATCCAAAATGAACACAAAAGAAAACTGGCCAAAATTAAATAGAATTTTACTGCTCGCTAGTAGACCCACTCTGCACCACCGTAGTTGAGGCAGAACAAGGTGGACCGTAAACTCCCAAAGTGGAAGAAGCGATTTCAATATTAACTGTTTTCAAGCCAGTGGTGGTAAAGATTTTATTTAATATATCACCATTTAAATTTATAGGAGTAGAAGTACCATTTACATCAGTCACACTCCATCTGATTTTATTAACTAAATTTATATTTGGTGGATTAACCGGACTGACTTTCCAACTAGTGTTGGCATTTATTTTTACGGTGGAGGAAGCAAAAGGGATCATAGATACTTCACATTTAAGATTCGGAT